>Ga0208898_1000208_pt1 | contig 47645 bp, 60 predicted proteins | sample VirMetDEL_Mar_4_FD_184513 | JGI IMG/M metagenome (GOLD analysis project Ga0208898, IMG submission 184513) | Aqueous microbial communities from the Delaware River and Bay under freshwater to marine salinity gradient to study organic matter... | ecosystem: Environmental > Aquatic > Marine >... | reverse complement strand
GTTTAGGTAGCCCAGGTAATGGCACTTATGGTTCTGGTGGTGGAGGCCTGGGTGGCGCTGGCGGTGGTTATGGAAGCATGACAACTGGTTATGGTGGTGATGGTGTAGTTGTTTTTGAATTTGGATATGGGATTTATAGACCATGAAAACTTTATATGAAGCTGCGAAAGTGGATGGGATTACAGTTTGCAAGCATGAAATAGAAATTGTTTGTAGCAACTGTGCTGATCCCGTTAGTGAACATGAGGAAGCTACAGGAACCTGCACTAATTGCAATGAGCCTTGGCAACCAAAACAATCAATATCTATTTGGGCTACATCGGTGCCAGAAGCCGGTGCTAAAACAATGGGTCAATAGGAGATTATTATGATTCTTGAATTTATAGGAAAAATTTTAAACTGGTTTATTATTTGTATCGAAACAATTTTAGATTGGGTTAAAAAAGTTGTTATATGGGTATTTAGAAAAATTAAACAGTTTATTGTTTGGGTGCTCGCAAAATGCGGCATAGATATTTGCAAATGCTCTAAATAAAATGCCAACGAAATAAGGAAAATTTATGGCAATACCATTTCTAAGTGCTTTAATTGAACCAGTAACCGGACTTTTAGATAAGGTCATAGAAGATAAAGACCAGAAAGCGAAGTTAGCTCATGAAATTGCTACGATGGCGGACAACCACGCGCACCAATTGGCCTTGGCCCAAATCGAGGTTAACAAGGCGGAAGCAGCTAGTAATTCGACTTTTAAAGGTGGTTGGAGACCGTTCGTGGGTTGGGTTTGCGGTACTGCCTTTGCTTATCATTTCGTTATCCAGCCTTTGGCTATTTTTGTCTTGGCTTACTACGGAATGGAAACCCCTCCTCTCCCAGATTTTGACATGGGGCAGTTGATGACCGTGCTTATGGGTATGCTAGGACTTGGTGGCTTGCGTAGCTTTGAGAAGTACAAAGGAGTAACTAAGTAATGGCAAAAGTAAAATTAGGGATTGGAGAAAAAGGCCCACGCATTAAGCATAAGCATAAGACTAGCGACGGAAGTTCTCCATTCTCTAGGCCAAGAAGTAAAAACGAAAAGAGAAACTTTAAGAAATATAGAGGTCAAGGCGGAAGGAAATAGTATGAGTTTTAAGCTCTCTGAACGAAGTCTAGGTAGACTCGATGGTGTTGACGAAAAGCTTGTAAAAGTGGTCAAAAAAGCGATTGAGCTAACTAAGGTAGATTTTGGCGTAACTGAAGGGCTACGTACTATTGAAAGGCAGCAAGAGCTAGTTAACTCTGGTGCAAGCCAGACTATGGCTAGTAAACATATAGAAGGAAAAGCTGTTGATCTGGTAGCTTATGTAGGCGATAGAGTTTCATGGGAGCTTAACTTATATGATGATATAGCCGATGCTGTGAAACAAGCCGCAAAAGAATTAAATGTTGCAATCCGTTGGGGTGCTGCTTGGAATGTAAATAATATATGTGAGTGGACTGGCTCTATGGAATCTGCTATGAATCACTACATTGATACTCGTAGATCACAGGGAAAAAGACCGTTTATTGATGCTCCTCATTTTGAATTGGTATAAAGATGGCGTTCATTAAGTTACAACTAAAACCAGGAATTAACCGCAACGTCACTAACTACTCTAATGAAGGTGGTTGGTATGATTCGGATAATGTGCGTTTTTATTCTGGTTTTCCACAAAAGATAGGTGGCTGGACTAAACAAACGAGCCAGACATTCTTAGGTGTTTGCCGTCAAATGTGGAACTGGGTCACATCTTATCTCGATAACTTCTTGGCAATGGGTACTAACTCAAAGCTCTATATCGAGGTGGGTGGCGTTATGTACAACATCACACCTATTAGGCAGACATTTACTTCTCCGGCAACCAATAACTGTTTTGCCACTTCGTCAGGTAGTACTGATGTTACTGTGACTATTACGTCTCATGGCGCGAATGAAGGCGATACTGTTATATTTAGTGGTGCTACAGCAGTGGGTGGTGTTCCAGCTGACGAATTAAATACAAGTCATGTTGCACAAGTAATCGACGCAGATACTTTTGTTATTACTGTAACTACTGCGGCTACTTCAACCGTTGCAGTTGGGGGTGGCACTGGGATTACTGCTGAGTTTGAAATAGAGCCTGGTAATCCTTCTGTTACATTAGGTTATGGTTGGGGAACGGGAACTTGGAGTCGTAGTTATTGGGGTCTTGGTTCGACTGTGCCAGTTGACCTTCCGCAACGTGACTGGTGGTTAGATAACTTTGATAATGATTTAGTATCCAATATTCGTGATGGAGCTATTTACTACTGGGATCGTGGGGCTACTGCAGACCCATCTAGTGCATTGTCTAACAGAGCGGTGCTTCTTTCATCTTTAGGTGGCGCTAGTGATGTCCCTGCTATAGCTATGCAGGTATTAGTATCCCAGAACGATAAGCACTTAATTGCGCTAGGGTGCACTCCATATGGTGGTGGTGACCAAGATCGTTTGTTAATTAGATGGTCTAACCAAGATGATCCAGTTAACTGGACACCAGAAGTAACTAATAGTGCTGGTTTCTTACAAGTATCGAGGGGTTCTAGAATTGTTCGCGGCCTAGCTACCAGACAGGAGATATTGGTTTGGACTGAAGCACAGCTTTATTCTCTACAGTTCTTGGGCACTACAGATGTATTTGGGATACAGGAATTGGCTGATAATGTATCTATGATATCCCCTCGTGGCTGTACGTCTGTAAATAACGTTGTGTACTGGATGGGGCACGATAAGTTCTATGCTTATTCTGGTCGAGTTGAAACGCTACCTTGTGAAGTACGAGAGTATGTGTTTAATGATATTAACTACACTCAGTCAGATCAGATTATATGTGGTAATAATGAAGGTTTTAATGAAGTCTGGTGGTTTTATGCAAGCGGCAGTTCAAACTGGAATGACCGTTATGTTGTTTATAACCATCTAGAAAAAGTCTGGTACTACGGTCAATTATCTAGAACAGCATGGTTAGATACTTCACTAAGAGATTTTCCACAAGCTGCGTATACTGGAGAAACTGATACCGACGGTAATTTATATTTCCATGAGGATGGAGTAGACGCTGACGGTGCTCCTTTAGCTGCTTATATACAGTCTTCCGACTTTGATTTGGCAGACGGAGATCAGTTTATGCTTAGCCGTCGTATTATTCCAGACCTCAACTTTACTGGCTCTGAAGCAGCTACCCCCGAAGTTACATTCCAAGTAAGACCTCGTAATTTTCCTGGTAGTACATTCCAGTCTGATGTAGCAGATACCGATGCAGTAGTTGAATCTTCTGTTGGAATATATACCGACCAGTTGTTTATTCGAGCTAGAGCCAGACAAATGGCGCTTAAGATTAGTTCAAGTGATTTAGGGGTTAAATGGCAGTTAGGTAGCCCACGTATTGATGTTAGACCAGATGGAAGACGTTAATGCCTTTTTATAAAGTAAGAGCACCGTCGTTACCACAGCCTACTGATGTATATGATAGGCAACGGTCTACTATATTTAACGACACGCTCCGTCTTTACTTTAACCGACTAGATGGTGATTTAACTGCATTGAGTGATACTCTTGGTGCAGCGCAACTAAATGTACCAACGGCGCTCTACTACGACACTACGGCTCAAACGGTAGCCGCAATAAATACAGCATATAAGCTAAAGTTTGGCAACACTTATTTCCAAAATGGTATTACTATTAGCGGTACGGGTGGTACTACATTTACGGTAGATAGACCGGGGATATACAACTTTCAGTTTTCTGGTCAGCTATGGAGTGGTAGTGGTAGCGCAAAAGCAGCGCAGGTTTGGATACGTAAGAACGGAACTGACGTTGGATATTCTGCGCGTGCCTACACTCTTGACATGAATATGGGGTATTTAGACGCCGTTTGGAACTTTAATATTGATTTGGCAGCGGGTGGGTATATAGAACTTATGTGGGCTACCACCGGCACAGACTTATACTTTAACCCAGAAGTTGCTTCACCCCCATATCCGGGTATACCGTCGGCTGTAGTTACGGTTAATTTTATTTCTAACACAGAAGGTTTTGCAATAGCTACCACACCTACACCATAATGGGTAAAATGTAAAGGTAGTGCTTTGATTGTGAGGACAAATTATGTATTACGCTGAAGGTGGAATGGCAAGACAAGCTGATAATTTAGCAGCTAAAGGTCGCGGTGGCGACACAATGCTCGTCCATATGAATCCAAAAGAGGTTGGAGGTCTTGCGGCACTAGCTCAATATGGCGGTGATCCAATGACTATAAACCCAGATACTGGGTTACCTGAAGCAAAATCTAGTTTCCTTAAAGCTCTTCTTCCTACTCTAGTAGGTTTTGGACTTAGTTTTGTACCAGGATTAAATGTATTTGCTGGAGCTAGTGGGGCACTTGGTGGAACTCTAGGTGGGGCTATTACCAGAGGTATGATTACTGGTGGTCTTAGAATGCTTACTGGAGGTAATCTACAAGAAGGTTTGATGGCTGGTCTTGGCGGATATAGTGGTGCCCAATTAGGCGGAGCGTTACAAGGTATGGGTGCTGCAGCTGGGGCAGGGGCTGATCTAACAACTAAAGTAGCAGAGGGCGAAGCAGCTAAAACCGCATTGGCGGGGCAACAATCACAAACATTAGCTGGCACCCAATTAGGTAACTATGGTGGAATGGACTTTGGAGCTAATGTTAATAACGCTGGAATAATTGGCGGTGGAGGTGGCCCAAGTCTTGCTACTATGAATGTTTCCCAACCTGCGTATATGTCTGGAGCGCCTCAATATAGTTTAGCAGGGGCTTCACAAGGGGCTGGTAATGTCGCTACTGATACTGCAACTAGGGCCGCATCTGATGTAGCTTCTCAAGTAGGGCCAACATATAAACAGATCCCTATAGAAAATTATGAAGTAATTAACCAGGATTATCTGGCTGGAAGAGCTATACCAAACCAACAATACGTAATGCCAGGCAATGCTATCTCAAAAACAGGAACTCTTACTTATGGTAAACAATTAGTACCGACTCCCGGAACACCGATGGCTACGTATTCTGGAGTAGAAGCTGGCGCAAAAGATTTATTTACTGAAGGTGGGTTTGGTAGATTAGCTGAGCAGTACCCAGGTGGAAAACTAGGTTTAGCTGCTTTAGCTGGAGGGCCACTAATACAAGATTCTATGGATCAGGAAGAGTTCAAAGTTGCTGAACCAGAAAAATCTCCCGCAGGTATTTATGTACCCGACGAACGTACTTATACACAACCTACTACACAGCAAATACTAAGCAGTGGAGGTAGAGAGTTTACATACTTCACCCCTTCCAACCCGCTACCGGGGTATAGTTTTATGCCTAGTGCGGCAAAGGGCGGATTACTTGCTATGAATAAAATGGCTGGTGGGCGGTATTTAAAAGGAGCTGGCGACGGAACGAGTGATAGTATACCTGCCACAATAGGGCAGAATCAGCCAGCAAGACTAGCAGATGGAGAGTTTGTTGTTGATGCTAGAACAGTATCAGAAATAGGAAATGGATCTTCAGATGCAGGGGCAAGAAAACTTTATGCGATGATGGATAACGTACATAATGCAAGACAAAATGCAGAACGAGGTAAGCCTTCAGGCGCTGATCAATACTTAAAAGGTCTTACCGCCACTGCATGATAAAAGTTTCAATGGTACCCCCAGATCACGTATTTCAGTGCTGGGATAAAGTTGAGAAGTATTTAGAAGGTGCTGCACAGTATACGCATGGTAGATATGAAGTTGGAGATATCTTAGATTGCATAACAGATTATGACCATACGTTGTGGATAGCATTTGATAATGAAGAGATAAAGGGCGCAGTCGTAACAAATATTATGACGTACCCAAGGAAAAAGTATTTATCTCTTGTATTTTGTGGTGGTGTAGAGTTAGATAAGTGGAAAGATAATATGTTGAAATTGTTACAGTGTTGGGCATACGACAATAACTGTGATGGCATTGAAGCTACTGCACGCCCCGGATGGTTAAAGATATTTAAAGATGACGGACACAAATCGTTGTGGCACACATTTCAGTTACCTGCTGGTGACGCAGGAATAGGAGAAAAGCATGGGTAAAGGTGGTGGTGGCGGCGGTGGGCAACCAACGCAACAAAATGTAACTCAGACAAACTTACCTGAGTACGCGAGGCCATATTTTGAAAACATAATGCAGCGTGCTCAAGCTGAGTCGTATAGACCTTATACGCCATATGGTGGCGAAAGAATTGCTGGTTTTACTCCAGAACAAACCGCTATACAACAAGAAGCTTTTGGTATGCAAACCCCTGAACAGTTTGCTCCAGCTACTGGAATGGTTACTGGGGGAGGTCAGGCAGCAACAGGATACGGGCAATTTGGCGCCGGGCTTGGTGCTCTTGGTGCGGGAACTGGGCAACAATATCAAGCAATGGCTACAAGTCCAGCTGCTATGCAAGCATATATGTCACCTTATATGCAAAATGTACTCGATGTGCAGAAACAAGAAGCCATACGAGATGCACAAAAGGCACAACTTGGTCAAAATTTAGCGGCTACTAGGCAAGGTACATATGGCGGTGCTAGACAATTACTAGCTCAAACTGAAAGAGAACGTGCATTAGGTCAAAATTTAGCTAATATACAAGCAACAGGTATGCAAAAGGCTTTTGAGGATGCACAAAAAGCTCAGCAATTTGGTGCACAACTGGGATTACAAGGTATACAAACAGGTCTACAAGGTGCACAAGTGGGTTTACAAGGCGCACAGCAAGCTGCTCAAGCCGGAACGTCACTAGCAAATATTGGTCAGCAACAACAAGCTACTCAATTGCAAAGACTACAAGCGCAAGCCGCTGCAGGGGCAGAACAGAGAGGGCTTTCACAACAACAATACGATAGAGCTTATGCTGACTTCTTGGCGCAACGTGATTATCCAATGGAGCAGTTGGGGTACTTCAGTAACTTGATGCGAGGTATTCCTATACAGCTTGGTTCTACTACAACAACATATGCACCACCTCCGTCACTTGCATCACAGGTAACAGGTCTTGGGTTAGCGGGGCTAGGTTTATATAATCTAGGCTCTAAAGTTGGAGGTCAGTAATGCAAACTAAACCATACTCTCTACAAGCACCAGAGGCTATTGCTAAAGAATACGGTGGTAATAAACAAAAGATAGCTGAAGCAGCAAAAATGGGTCTAGTTGATCCTACAGCTGCTGTACTAGCTGGAATGTTTATTGACCGTATGAGAGGCGCACAAGCACAGGAGCAAGCTCCTAAACAAACAGTAGCCCAACAAGTCTTTAGTAGTCCTCAACCAGCACTGGGTGCCACACCTCAAGCTGCGCAAATGGCAGCTATGCAGGAACAATATGCACCTCGTCCGGGGGCTAGAGGTATGGATAGAATTCCAACCGATCCTAATATGATGCCTTCCGCAGCTGGCGGTGGACTAGTTGCATTTGCTGATGGTGGTAGGCCTGTAGATAGAAACGCTCTGATGCAGGAAAGAACACAACTTGAAACTGCATTAGTACCACTTAGAAGGCAAAAACAACTGGGCCTTAAAAATGTTGGCCCTTCATTAGATGCTGCTGAAGCACGACTAGCAGAAGTTAATAGATTGTTAGCACCTGGTACTTACTCTGATCCTAAATATTTAGAAGAAATGTCAAAGAAAGCTGTAGAGTTAGGAGGAATATCGGGAGGGCCTATAGCTACAGATGCTGCTTCATTAGAAGAAGCCTATCGTGGTGGTGATGTAGATTTAGGAAAACCTGATCTTACAAATATAACTCCTGTAGATTCAACAAAAGTAAACAAAGCCCCTACAGTTAGAGAACAATTAACAACAGTAGATTCATCTGGAACTACAGAGGCACTTCCGGGCGACGGAAGAGATGCGGCGACTTCTTACTCTGGGTTAACAGCAATTCAGAACAGCGGCCCTGTAAGAACAGACGAAGTAATGTATGGGCAACCAAGAAGTAATGCTCAATTTGATGAGTTTACCGTTGCGCAAGATGCGGTTAACAGAGACAGAGCTAAAACTACAACAGAAGAAGTAGCCGCTACAATATCTACGCCTACATTAGATAAAGCTATAGAAAATAAAAAAGATAAAGACTTTACGTTTACATCTGATGTCCCAGCAGCGACGAGTTCGCTTGAAAGTGCTAGAGATAGAATTAAAAGTATTATGGGTGGTGCTGAGTTGGGTGAAAATGAAAAAGCACAGCTTGAATACAATCAGAAAATGAAGGACACACTAAAAGCTGAAGCTGATAAAGATATGTGGGCGTCGATAGCAGAATTTGGATTTAAAGTAGCGGCTTCAAAATCTCCATATCTATCTCAAGCTATTGGTGAGGCAGGTGCAGACGTAATACCAAAAGCAACTGCACAAAGAAAAGAACGACGAAAAGAATACCAAGCGGCCCTTGATCGAGCTGCTGCGTCCGATGTTATTGTCAACAACAGAAAAATGGAGCAACTTAAAGCATCAATGGGGCTTTATGGCGATGAAGCAGATAGAGAAATTAAGACTCAACTTGCGTTACTTGGAGAAAGAAACAAATTTGCAATCGCAGATATGAGCCGAGATTCGCAGGAAAGAATGCAACTTTTAGATCTTGTTACTAAGAGAGATATTCAAGAAGCACAAAACGAATTTACTTCTAGAGAGAATAGATTAAGTAGGGAGTGGAACAGCTCTGAAAAAGTTCTTGACCGAGCTTTGACAATATCAGAAGGTAGAAAAGGTAGAGAGTTTCAAGCTAGTGAAAAAGATAAAGAACGAGCTTGGCAAACAGTGCAAAAAGAAATTGATAGAACCTTTACTGGGGACCAAAACGCGCTTAATAGAGAACAACAGTATCGCATAGCAAAAATGCAAGTTAATGCGCCTACAACTTTTGATAGACAGGTGGCTAGAGAAAGAGCTTATCTTAAGAGCCAAAATCCAAATATGGGCAAAGAAGAGCTTGATAAAAAAGCCCAAGATGCTGTAATTCAGTCACAAAATATGATCCAAAATGGCTTTAAGTGGGAGCTGTGGAAGCAAGATAAGGCACACGATCTAGCAAAAGACGCTAGTGCCGCGTTTATGGCGGATTTCCGCGCCCAAGGAAAATATAATAGTTTTGGAAATGATATTAAAGCAGCAAATGCGTTTAAAGCGCAGTGGGAAAAAGCTTATATAGATAATATTAGAGACGTAGCCAGACGAGTATCAGAAGGAGATTCTGGTAGTTCTTCAGGAGTAGAATCTTACGTAGATTACCAATAAGGAAAGCCGGTGGAACCTAGAAAAATAAGACTTCCTGACGGGAAAATAGGGCTATTTCGAGCTGATGCTACTAAAGAAGAAATACGAGCACTAATCGAAAGAGATTACCCCACCGCTTTTACTGATTTAGGTCAGGAAGATCGACAAGAAGAGCAAAAATCTTCTATGTTTGGGGAACAAACCCAACAAGAAGAAGCTAGTGGATTCTTTGCAAATCTATATGAAACAGGTCTTAAGGGTACGCTCAAAAGAATGGGCACTTACCCATCGCTCTATTCTGCGCAATACAATGCAACTGCTGTTAGAAATGACCGAGAAATACAAGATGTTTTTGCTAAGATAGACGCCGGTCAACCCATAGACGAAGAAACAAAATTAAAATATTCAGGACAAATAAATTACTATACACAAGCGTCCGCAGAAGATAGAGCAAAACAAAAACAACGTATAGAAAGCCGGATACAGGAAAACTTAAAAGATTTCCAAGAATCTGTAAGCGATGCAAGAGCACAAGACGCTGAAGCACGTGCCGCAAAAGAAGAAGAATTAGCTCCTCGTGTAGTAAACCCTACGGATATCCGTAGCCTTGCCGATTTTAGAGATTATTTAGGTTATATTTTAGGATCAGCAGGTGCACAGTACTTGCCAGTTGTAGGTGCTTCAGTAGTCGGTGGTTTAACTTTTGGCCCTCCCGGTGCAGTTGCCGGTGCAGTTAGTGCATCAACAGCGCAAGCATTACCCGAACAATATTCACAACGTTTGGAGTATGCAATAGAACTTACTAAAAATATACCGGATGAAAATGAACGTGCTGATGCAGTTATAGAGTACTTAGCTAAAACTGGAAGTACCTCTGCTTTAGTGGCTTTAGGTCAAGGTGCGCTCGATGCTTTTGGTCCTACAAGAGTAATTAGTGGTTTATTTAAAAAGAAACTTGCTGGCGAAGCAGGGGAACAAATACTAAAAGAGTCTGAAGTAGTAGAAAAAACTGCTCTGGAAGCTATGAAAGGTGTAGCCAGAGAGACACCAAAAGTAATGCTCGAAGAGGCTCTTACTGGTGCAGGCCAAGAAGTTATAGATATTGCGGGACAGTTCGCGGTAGGAGAGCAGACTGGGGATGTGTTTACTGGCGACAACATTAAGGCAGTTGTAGATTCAGCAATCTCCGAGTCGTTAGGTTCTTTAACAGCACAAGGTATCAACGTAGGTGTTGCTGGAGTAAAACAAAAAGCTGCTAACAGAGCTAAAGCAAATATTGAAGAAGCAATCAAAATAGCGGAAGAAGCTAATAATGTATCTGAAGAAGAAGCCGCTGATCTTGCTGCAAAATTAGAGCAGTATGCAAACGAAGCGAAAGATAACGCCGTAGCTGCTGGTAAACCTATAGATGATATTGAAGCTATTCAAATTGCTGGAACAAGATTAGACCAAGAAAGGCGTGAAGAAAGAGCTAGAGCAACAGAGTCTAAAATTGATACACCTACCCCAGTAATAGAAGGACAAACGGCTACGGAAGATGTTACAACAACAGAAGAAGGGCCATCTGTTACAGAACTATCTACAGAAGAACAAGATGCAGCGTACCAACGCATAGTAGATCATGTGTTAGCCACTGGTGATACTTCTCCTTCTAGAATACAAAGAGACTTACAAATTGGTAATTCCGCTGATGTAGTAGCGGCTCTAGACCAAATGGAAAGCTTTGGGTTGGTAACAGGCCTAGATAAACAAGGCAAAAGAACTGTATTAGCCCCAAAACCAACAGAAACAGTAACTGAAACTGAAACAGTAACTGAAGAGCCGGTAAAACCTAAAGGTAAAAAAGGTAGAAAAGTAGAAGCTGCACAGGTAGAAACTACACAGGTAGAAGCCGCACAGGTAGAAACTGCTCCTAATCTTACTGCGTCTCAAGACCAAATAGATCAAGTAGACCCAGAAAAAAATCCAACAGAAACAATAACCAAAAAACGAAGAAAAAAAGGTGAAAAGCCTGAAGTAGACCCATATGATGGGCTTAATGCAATAGAGCGCCAAGAAAGAATTTTAAGAGACAAGAAGTTTAATAGGCAGCTAGCAGAAACAGCTACTAACTTTAGAGACCCTGATGCTGCAGGGGAGACATATACTTCAAATGTAACGAGCCAAATAGTTAAAAGGGCTAGAGATATAAAGTCCGAACAAGATTCTCCTGATTTTCAAGGCGAGCCTTTAGCTTTTGATGAGATTGTAAACAGGGCTGAACAGGAAGTTATAGCAAAAATAAAGGAAGATCCAGAACGCCCTGAAAGCTACGGGTATACAGACGCTGATATATACGAAACTGAGTATACACAAGACACCACTGGCGAACAAACAGCTGAAGAAAGAAGTGCTTTAGAAGCTCTAGATAATGAAGATATAGATGCTTTTGTAAACACAGTTCTTAACGGTGATTTTACAGCGGTATATAACAGAACAAATGAAGAAATACCTGCAAGTGCGAGCTCATTTGATGCAGCCGCCGAACGGATTGCACAGGCTAGACAGAATCTAAAGCCAAGAGGAAAACAACCTAAACAAGTTACTACTCCTACTGGCCCACAGCTACAACAACCTACTGTTAATCCTGCATTTGAAGAGCTGGATAGAAACAATGCGGAAATTGGTAGAGACTTTTTCCCTGCTGATAATGTTATCGAAAGAATCAAGAAAACTGGAACGCCATTCGAGCGGTTACTAGCAAATAGATTAAAGCCGTTTTTGGAGAGAGTCGAAGTTAGACTTGCTGACCCGGAAAAAATGAATGATAGTGCTGGCGTATATATAGAGAACGAAGATGGTACTAGGAATATTAACCTAGCTAGAACTGGCCCTAAAGCGGGCACCAATAACGTTACTTTCTTACACGAAGCTATTCATGCTGCAACTGCTAGAATAATAGATAACCATGCTCAAGATCCTACAAAGACACCGCTAAAACAACAGAAAGCGTTGAACCAGCTAGAAGATCTTAGAGGTCAGGTCGAGAACTATATTGACCAGAGACAACAAAACGGTGTGGCTACTGACGAAGAGCTAGCACTAAAAGACCTGGGTGCTTTTGCAGATACAAAAGACTTTGTGAGCTATGGCCTTAGCCAGCCTGAAATGCAGAATATCCTGCAGAAAATTCCTGCACAGAACACTAAACGTGGAAAACTCAGCCAGTTTATTAAAGCTGTACAGAAACTATTCGGGTTTGAAGGGGACATAAGTACGGCTTTTGAAGACTTAGTGCTGGTTACTGACCGTATACTAGATCCTAAAGTCTTTGGCACGTCTCCCCCAGCTAATATAGTTGCCTATGCAAATAAAGAAAGTAAGACAGCAGCTAGAGCTAAGAAGAAAGTTATGGCTTCTCAGACTTTTAATTCTTTCGCGGAAGCAGTCAAAGACTTATTTAGGACTAGAGACGTAGCGTCATCGGTAAAATTTTTAGACGCGTTTAAAGACTCCATATCAGTTGGATCGCTTAAAGCTATTCTTTATACCTTACCTAGTGACAAGATTATAGACTTAGCCAATAAGTTCTACGGGTTGAACGCCCCTAAAAGAATTAGAGAAATGGTTAGGGCAGTAACTGCTGAGAGGATGAAGAGAACAAAAACGCTAGCTGAAGAAGCTGATTTGTGGAGTAAGTTTGTTCGCAAGTTTGGTGGGATAGCTAATAGAAACTTATCTGACTCGATGCACCTATCTACTTTATACGATATAGATGGTACAAAACATAATACTTTTGAAGAAGCAGTAAAGAATGACTCCGTTATAAAAGATGCCCAAGCTAGAGCACAAGACCCAGCGTTAAGTGTAAGGCAACAAGCAGCTGCAAAGGGTGAAGCAAAGAAAAGAACCGAAGCACTGCAAATTTTTTATAAAGGGTTTGTGAATAAAGATACTAAAGGAAATATAACGTATCAGTACAGTGGGTGGGAGCAGTTAAATAAGGATACTAATGGTCAAGCCAAAATAATATATGAAATGGCTAAAAACCGGTATCAGAAGAATTTCCAAGAATACTATGACGCCCTTATAAAGCGCGTTAAAGATAATAATAGTATATCCGAGACAGCAAAGAGCAACATACTTGCCACTATTCAAGTAGAAGTTTTAGATGAAATTGCTAAACGAGGAAACATTTACTTTCCGTTAATGCGTTTTGGTAATCATTATGTTGGGTTTGGTAAGGGCGCAGACAGAGCATTTTATATGTTTGAGAGTGCTACCGCGCGTAATTTAAAAGCTAGACAACTAGCTGAAGAGTACAAAGAAAACACAAACGACCCAAGGCCACTTTCTGAAATACAACAAGAAATAACAGATATTGGGGATAGCGTTCAGCTTAGAAATGAATTAGCCGGATTAGACCCTAAAAATGTGGATGCTTCTTCTAAATTAATGAAGAAGATATTCTCTGAGATAGACAGTAATTTAGTTGTCGACCCAGCAACGGGACAAAAAGTACTAAGCGGAACTAGTGTAAATAACCTTAAGAATGAAATATATCAGCTATATATACAGACTCTGCCAGAACAAAGTATGCGCAGAAGATTTGTTAAAAGAAAAGGCACCGCTGGTTTTTCTGGAGATGCTTTTAGAGCGTTCTTGGTAAGCAACCACCAAGCTACAAACCAGTTGTCTAAAATGAAATACTCTAACCGAGTTAACGCATCTATTGCTTCTGCATATGCTGAGCTAGAAGGTAGAGGTGGAACTAACTTACTAAAGGCAAGAGCATATGTAGATCGTATGGTATCAAGGGCCTTAGCTGAAACAAGTGGTGATCCAATAGGTGAAAGGTATGAAGGCTTAGAAAGAGCTATACGGTATGGAAACCAAGCCGCGTTCTTCTATTACTTAACTTCGGCTAAATCAGCTATGGTTCAGTTGACTCAGTTACCTTTAGTTGGATTACCGGTTCTTGCAGCAAGATATGGAACTATTGAGGCTGTGGCTACGGCTACTAAATATCTAAACCTCTCCAATAAACTTGCTACTAGAAAAGTTAGAGCTGATGGTCAGCTAGCAATGACGTTTGAAAAGCCAGACCTAAAAAGAACAAAGCATGTACTAGAAGATATCCCTGAAGATTATAGGGGTTGGTATAACGATGCTATAGACATAGCAGAAGAATCTGGGGTTATTAACGATACTTTTGCTACTGAAGTTTCACAAAGAACAAGAGTTCCAAGTCGAGAATACCATAATACGACAGCATTTGTTACTCGCACTGTGGCTAATTTCCTATCTGGTGCGTTCCATCATATGGAGAGAACAAGTAGACAGTTGATGTTTAGCGCCGCTTTAGACTTGGAAATGAAAAAACAAATGACTGGATATGAAGCGCAGATTAGCAAGATAAGAAATGCTAATCCAAATATGACCCGCGCACAGGCAGTCGAGGCTTTGTATGCACCTTATAGATCTCAGACTCAAGCTATACAAAACTTGATGACTGAAAATAAATTCTTAGCTGATACTGGTAGATATACAGAAGAAGATGCTGTTAATGAGCTACTCGCAAAAGACAAGAAAATAGTATCTCCTAGAGCTGCCGCAAGAACAGCGGCTATGAACGCAGTTGATGTTACTTACGAATCTCTGTTTGATTATGGTAATTTCAATAAACCAGAGTTAATGAAGGGTAGAGGTATTACTGCATTTGTAAGGTTGCCTGCACAGTTTATGACCTTCCCAATAAACATGACGTTGTTCATGTATAAAAACTTCTTTGGGATGATACCCCTGCTAAACAAGACACAGAAGAGAGAAGCAGCTATTAAATTCTTTGGTGTGATGGGTATGTCATTTATGTTTGCTGGAACTACAGGTTTGTTCCATTACAGTGTAATGATGGGGTTAGCTGAAGCAGTGAGGGATATGTTCAGACCAGATGACGAGGATGAGGAAGCCTTATGGTATGACATGGATGACGACGGTAACCCTCTAGGCAAACGTAATTTAGATTTGTGGTTTAGAGAGTGGTTCCTTCCAACTTACTTCGGCCCAGATAGCAGTATTGCTAAAGCTTTTGGGTTAACTGATGAGCAAGCTCTTACACTACAACGAGCAGTTAAACTTGGCCCTATATCAGCGATTACAGACCAAAACATTGGTTCTTCAACTAGCCTAGATGGTCTTTTCTACACCCGTAGTTTGGCAAATGAAGATATAGACAGCCTATGGGTTAATGTAGTGAATGCCGCTTTTGGCCCTGCTGGTAGCTTAGTAAAAGACTTTAAGACAGCTATAGTTGAAGATTTGGCTAACGGAGAATATAAACGTGGGTTCGAAAAGCTTACCCCTGCCGCAATACGTGGATTTATAAAAGCATCCAGGTTGGCTGAACAAGGTGAGATAACAAACAAAGGTGTTCCGATTAGAAGTGCTGAGTGGTATCACACTGGTAAGTTAATAGGTACAGCAGCTGGATTTAGCAGCACAGAAGTAGCGGAAGTTAGGGAGAAAAATGTACTAGCTAAAGAGCTTGAGAAATCCATATTGAATGAAAGATCCGCTCTCTACGACAAATACGATAAAGCTATACAGCAATACAACAGGTCTATGACTGACGAGAGCGTTGAAAACTTAGAAGAAGTATGGAAAGAAATAGGTATATTCAACGTACGCAACGGACAGTACGCCATAACTGGAGAGGCACTTTATAAGTCTGCAACCGGTAGAGCAAAGAGCAGGATGTCTGCTGGAGATGGTTTGATACTTAGCCCTAACTCAATGAATGCAATCCTACCCTTAGTCCTTAAGAGTAGAGTTTATCCAGAGGAGTAAAAAGAAACCCCCAGTTGTTACACTGGGGGCCACTAACACAAGGGGGTGTTGAAGGAGCGACTCTTCGTGACCCAAGGCTAAAACGAGAAAGGAGGAGTTTTTAGCCTGACCCTATTTTACCTACAATTTCCATATACGTAAACCCTTTACGCCTTCCTCTATTACTACCTTAAATAAAACCTTATATTTCAAGCGTTTAGTAGTCTTTAGTATACGCTGTTTGGCTCGCACTGGATCTAAACATGGTATAAAAAAGGATGTTCCTCTCTTAAACTTAGTCCAATCAATTTGGTAATTGACCTTCTCTATCTCCATGCTTTATTAACTCTTCTAGTTCTGGATGCGCCGCATTTAGTTGTAAAGTATGAACAGGAAAGGTATTAACCTTCATACCTTTTGAAAGCCTCTTGTTCAAAGAATTCACCAATATACCTTTCTTTTTAAGTTCGCTCATGACTTCTTTATAGTGTATTTGCCCTTCTACACAATCATTTTTAAAGTGTTTTGCGGTTAGGTATATCTGCTTCGTATCAGGTTCAACACGAATATATAACTCTCTAGTAGGTTCATGCTGGGGTAGCGCTGGTTTGTTAGTTCTCAAATCAACTCCATCATTGATTACCAAAGTATTAGGTATATGCCGGTTCATGTAGTCCCCTAATATTGTAGTAACACTAGTAGCAGGAGGTTTTACATTCTGCTTTAGGTCTTGAATTAAATCTGCGGCCCATTTATAAATCCGTTGTAGATCCCAGTCTATAAGACCTAAACGTTTTGCAAACATCCCACCGGTAATATTACTAGCTACTACGGCTGACCAATAGCGTTCTTTAGGTGTTAGATTTAGTTCTCTGTCTATCTTAGTTTGTACACCAACTAGACGTCCTCTAACTTCTTCTAAATTACTTACAAGATACTGCATATAAATATCGCCAGCGTGCCCCCAGTTATCAAATAACTTACGGTCAAAAAGCTCTTTACCTTCTTCAAGGCTTACCACTTTGTTATATCCAACTGTGTATTCTATGAGACGAGCAAGCTCACCAGCGGGGTTGTTTTTTACTTTCTGCATTTTTTCAGTCGCTGAAGAGTTAGAGGAGAATACTCCTGTAGTAGCCCACCTAGCTATATTCGAACGTAACTCAGAGTTAGCAGTTAATCTGTCTTTGCCCTTACCTTGCGTTATACCGTAAATATAATCCGAGAACAAAGCCGCTGGCATATTGGTAATTTCATCAATAGTGTATGGCAAACAGTTCCATATACCCAATTTAGCGAATACTGAATTACCAGTATCCTTCCACTTTCCACATAGTTCTTTTGGGTGCCCATATACGCTGTTAATCATATATAAGATAGTAGACTTACCAGTCCCTGAGTCTGGGTGGATTACGTTGATAGCCGCACCATTTTGACCTGTAAATTTTAAAAGTGGTGACCCAAAAGCAGTCAACGCAGCGAACGCATGGGGCTCTAGACCTTCTCTGCCATATGTAGAGAACACTTCTTTCCAACCTTCTAGCGTCCCATGTTTTTGCATATACTCGGCTGTTTCTTTGGTAGCTTTAGACGGGGGGCTAAAATATATCCCATCTGCAGATATCTCTCTATCCCCAATAATAAACTTGCTGTTATGGTCAGCCCAACCAAATTGACTACGCATAATCTCCGCTTTCTTTTTAGTTTGAAGCTCCTTCAAGCTTTTAAGAACATAGTTTCCAATAGGCTCAAATCGTTTCTTTGTATCCGCTAGGATTCCATATTTAGATAACTCTGGCCTAAGTTTTTCAGGGTCTTGTACAAGAGTATTAGGCACAACAAATTCTCTTATGCCATCTCTAGGTAGATGCACTTTCATTAAAACGACGTCGCCTAACTCCCTATCGTGCATACGTTTCATAACATACAAATCGTGCTCGTATATTAAGACTGGTTCTAATATCTCTCCATCGTCTGAAACTACCTCACGATAAACACCACCATTTTTACCCCTGAAATAAGGGCTTGGGTATGGAGGTATTTTTACTACTTCTGCTGGCTCATCTTCAAGCTCTGATTCAATAGTTACTTCATCTGTCTCTGCTCTTAGAATTTCCTTGCCGAGCAGTATTGGGCTTTTAATTGCGCCTTTGTGTGGACAACCTTGACACCCACCAGAGTTATGCTTCTCAAACTCAGCGCAACCATGTGGCCCTTTGATATGCTCGATCTTCTCCTCTGTGGTAGCAGGATCATAATCGGGGTGGTCTTTAGACAGCTTGTGAATAGCTACATCTTTATCTTCACAAAACTTAGCAATAGATAAAGCATTAAACCATCTAGGCTCCGAAAGAGTCGCACGTTCTTTAAAACAGCTTAATAACTGCTGACAACCGTTTTCACCTTTAATCATTATCTTGTGGAAACTAAACGCATTATTAGCCATCAATGATTTAGTTAGCTCAGATAACTCTCTTTCTGGTGCTACTTGGTCAAACGTTTTTACGCCCAGTATCTTTTTAAACTGCTCGAAGTCTACTGGTTCTGCTTCTCTTATTACCTTTACTTCTTTAGGTGGAATATCCTTAAAGTTAAAAGTTCCAGGTATTCTAAGAACCCTTGCCGCGTCTGTAGTGCATGCGCTATCGGCATAAAAGTTACGGGTAACACAAACATCTTTTAACCTCTTAGCGACAGGTTCCCATTCCTGTCTAGTTATTTCTTCGGTTAAAGGCCAGTATGCGTGTATACCGCGTCCAGAATTTACTACTATAGGATCAGGCAGTCCTACATCTTCGCAGAAGTCACTCAGTGCTTTTCGTCCAACAGCTTGGTCTAGATAACCATTCGGTCTACCAGTTGTCTCGTTAACTATAGCTTTGTTTTCACCACAGTCAATATCAACCCAAAAAGCTTTTAGTGCTTGTACGTTATCCTTTCTCCTATTCTCTCCTGTAGCAAACTTGGCTACTGCAAAAAACACATTCCAGTTTTTCTCAACAAGGTCTCTAGCTATCTCATCTACTTCACCCCGTGTCTCAACTAAAAACTGTTTTTGCTCGTCTCCTTTTAAACCTAATACGCAAAACCACCCAGTGGACGGCTGTACTGTATTAAGTAGATCCATGCGTCGCTCTCTTACTTTAATGTGTTAATAAATTCGTTTATAGATTCTTCAAAAGCAGGTTGTGGAAAAGTAGCCCCAATAAACCAGTTGTAAATGGTTTGCCTACTAACCCCAAAACTAGTAGCTACCTCGGCTACTGGTATATTATTTTTTATACACAGTTTACCGAGGCGTACTCCTAGCGATTGCTTGTCAGCTTTTTTATTTAGATCTATTAAACGTATGCTGTAACCGTATCCCATTATTCGCTCAACCAGTCGTCAACTAAAGCGGCGGCATCCTTTTTGGGTTTAGGAGTCTCTTCAGTTGCTTTCTTGGTTTGGCGAACTTTAGGTTCTGTTTCTACTTCCTCTTCTTCCGGCTCGTCAGCACGTTCAATCGTCGCTTGCGGTTTAGGTTGTTTCTTTACACCGTCTGTTTGTGCTACGGTAATAACGGTATACATTTTTGTTTCTGGTTTTTCTCGAGCGGCTTGAACTTGCTCATACTCTTCATCACTAATGTTTCTCATCGGCGTAAAGATAAGTTCCATTGTATCCGCATTAGAATCAAATGAGATATTAGTAACCACGTTATCTATAGATTCATGGTTAGCCACTAGGTATTTCCAGTAAGACTCAAATGGATGTGAATTACCTACACCCTTACCAAACAAAGATTTAGAAGGTATGTTCATTTGATAAACATCACCGGAAGGATCTCCAGCTATTAATACTGCTATACGTCTTTGGTACTTACATGCTTTGCTACCATTTTCACCTGAACCCTTAATGTTTTGGGGGCAAGTCAAACAGTTGGCACTTTGTTTATCCTTTGCGGCTTCTTCTGGCCTATCGCCTTCGTTTGACCAACAGTTTGGTAGTGTGGCTTCTTTATTAGGGTCAAACTTAGATGCGTAGAAGATACGAGATACTTTCGGCAAGAGATTAATAATAATGACATTGATCTCATTACGAGCCGCGTTTCCAACAACTTCACCGTTTATGATTCGTTTAAACGTACCATTGGTGTTAGTCTGTATTCTTCTATTAGTAGAAGTGGTGTTCTGCAACAGAGATTTAGCTAGATCACTAAGCTCCCGTTTACCGGTAGTGGCTACCGCTGTTTGGTCTTTAAAAATTGCTACATTTCCCATTTGTTCTCCTTAAGATTTAGTAGTGGGTTTTCTAACAACAACTGCGTAAGAACTATTGGAATTTAAACCTACAGGTAACTTATCTGGATTGTTTTGTAGGTACTCCAACATATTGCCTTGATGTATTCTCGCTTCCAATAAATGCAAAGCGTCATTCTCTTTAATAAACTTATGTAACTCAGACCAGTCATTCGTCCAGTATTTGGTACGAACTCTGCGTGTAATTGTCCCTGCTTTAGTTTTTACACTGTCTAAGTTTTCGGTGTTGCAAAATTCAAGGAGTTTATCGGTAAGAGTATCTAACTGCTCTCTTAAACTAGAAAGCTCCTCTTTCTTTTCTTCTATTACGTCACGTACTTTTACATACGCTTCTACATATTTTTCTAAGGGTAATTCTTCTGTCATAGATACGACCTTTCCCAAAGAAATTCAGTAGTGGATGAAGCGCCCATTGCTCGTAATTGAAGCTCTGTATACCGAACACGATTTGTATCGTAAGCAGGGCCAACATAATCAATTCTTGTTGGAACAACTTGTGTATAAGCAGGGACAAACAGCACGTTTTTCAACCTAAAACATTTGTATGATTTTTTAGGTAGGTTTTCTTTGGGCGACGCTTTCTTATCTCTGGCACGTCGCTCTGCCAGCGTCAGTACATTTGCCATAAGGCCTCCTTGTGTTGTAGGAAATTACAAGTATACCAGAGTGTTTTACAATGTCAAACGTTATTCTGATATTTCTTGTCTGTAGAGATCAATAATCTGAGAGTGATTACCGATTTTGCTTTGCAACATTGAATACAATCTGTTTTCAACTTCGCTCCCTCTGATGTGCACAACAGTCATAGCGTTCTTTTGCCCCGGCCTATCAATACGTGCATTGGCTTGAAGATAAGTTTCTACGCTAGTAACTGGGGCATACCAGATAATTGTATTCGCGGCTGTCAAAGTTAGTCCGTGCGATGCGGCTTGGGGCTGTATTAGTAATACGTAAGGATCTTTCTCTGTCTGGAACCTTTTAATTATGTCCGAACGTCTGTTTACAGGAACCTTTCCATTTATGACATCACAACTTATAGAGTTTTTATTTAGGTGATCTTTAAGAATATCTATGGTGTGAGTAAATGGAATAAACACCAACACTTTATTTGACGACTCTTCAATAACCTCAAGCACTACGTTTATTCTATTGGATATATCGAACTCTATAACTTCTTTAGTATCCGAATAGACCGCACCACCTGATATCTGGAGTAGTTTGTTTAAATTTGTAGCCGCATTAACAGCTGTAACTTGTTCACCATCTGCTTCCATTATCATTCTATTTTTTAGCTTTTGGTAATACTTATTTTGCTGTGGGGTAAGTGGCGCTTCTCGCTCTACATAAGTTACTTCTGGCAAATCAAGACATTGTGCTTTTTCAAACCTAATAGCAGGTTGCAACATTTTATGTACGAACTCTTTTGCACTAGGTTTTGGAATCCATTTAAATTGCGAGACTTTAAACATTACTTGGTCTCTAAATTGACCGTAGTATTTTGGTGATCCATTTGGGTTTACCAACTTAGCCAATCCATAAGCGTCAAGTGGAGATTGAGCTGCTGGCGTACCAGTAAGCATCCACAACCAGCTAACTCTATCTATGATCCTTTTTAAAACTTTCCAACGGTTAGTCTGGGGGTTCTTGTAGGCGTTTGCCTCATCAACTACAACTAGATCGAAACCACCATTTCTTAGTTCTTCTTCAACAACAGCAACTCCGTCAAAGTTAATGATTACAAATTCAGTAGGGGACTGAATTATTTTCTTTCGGGTTTTGGATTCGCCATGTGCCACACTACAACTGCGGTGCATAGCAAATGTAAACAAGTCTTGTTGCCAAGCTGACTTCATAATTGAAAGGGGGCAAATGACTAGCACTCGCTTTATCAGCCCTAGCTTCATTAGGTAGTCAGCCGCCCATATAACAGATGCTGTCTTACCAGTACCTTGTTCGTTAAAACAAAAGGCTTTCTTATGCAGAGTTAGGAAGGATGCAGTATCCCGTTGGTGTTCGTAAGGTTTAAACTTACCTGTCCACTCATAGTCTCTTTTTATTGGGGATGGTACATTTCTTATACGTAAGCCAGCAAGAGCAGAAGCTTCTTCCAGCTCCCACTTTACAGCTACGTTGTATATGTCGCCCTCTTGATCTACTACCTTGCTTTTTTCTATTAAGTCTGTGACTAACTGTGGCCTTCTGGTTCTTACGAGTAATGCTTTATCGTCTATTATTTCCACGTCGTTTCCTCTCTCGCGGACTAGTTTCTGACACTAGGCCGTTTTTTGAATTCCTATCGAAAGAGCGATTAGCGGATGCGGTGGTAACTCTAGTTCCATCACCATTGTTTCCTCCTTTAGAAATAGCTTTTTTGTGCGCTATATCTTTACCGTCGCCCTTAGTTACTCTTCCTTTTTTCAAAGCTTTACGCCGAGCCGAATTACGCATGGCCCTATTTTTCTTTTGTTCTTCAGTGCCTTGGTACAGTTCGTATTCTCTTTTATAGTTTCTTGCCATGATCTAGCCTTCAGTTTCTAGAGTTATTTTCGCATGATACCACAGGGCAAAATTTACACAACGGGCCAGAAATAGCGTTCCAAACATCAACCTGCTCTGCTACCTCTAGCCTCTCTAGCAGTGGATTAAATGTGGATAAGTACTTGTCCATGTGCTCTCTGTAGTGATCTTTCTTTATAACCTCATCGCAAACTAAAAATATCAGCGCTGACTTAACCTTATTTACTTGTGGAAAGTGGACAAATACACCACCAGCTATTAAATCTAACTGCTTAACATCTGCATACTTGGCATTCTTACTGGTCTTATAGTCTACGGAATAAGCTGTATCACCATCTATGATTAACAAGTCGGCTATACCACGCCACCAAACATCTTTACCTAAAAACTTACAAGGCTCATATCCAGCTTCCGTTTTCTTTACGCCCATTCTAAGTTCCGTGTGTTTCTCTCCTTTTTTCCTTCCTAACGCTTCTACTACTCCTCTTATATAGGCAAATTTTTCTGGTATCTCTATGCCATTTTTTATATATTCTTCAGCCGCGGTATGCACTTTTTGCCCGTAAATAGTTGCTTCGCTACCAGTGTCTTTAACGTCCTGCAGTACCTTTAAGTGGTAATATTTTTTAGGGCATTGTTCAAACGTTTTAATACTAGAGTACGACCATGCACTTGACATAAAGAGCCTTTACAAGAATAAACTTAGCTCGTTATAGCACAGTACATGTAAAAGTCAACTCTTCATTTCACTAAAAAAGTGCCATAAGTCAAATAGTTACTAGCCATAGAGTGTCATAGAGTGTCATAGAGTGTCATAGAGTGTCAGCATAATTACTTTATGTTTCCGCCAGATTTAAGAATGTCGCCTTGGTATACGTATGAACCCATATGATTTAATTTTACGAATGGATGGGCGTACACCTTGCCACCATACTTACGCCATAGTTCACAGAAGTGGTAGTCCTCAGATAGCAACGCCCCAGTATGGTCAATGCTTGTAGCAAAAAACTCATGGGTCAACGGTTTGAGGTACTCCCCTGTCTCTGGGTCAGTAAATGTAGACACTCGGTAGGTCGGTACATGGGGGCCCAACTTCTCAAATACACTACGTTTGATTAGCATGAAGCCAGTACCACCATGCCGTACTTCGAGCGCACCACTTTCATCAGTCTCAACAAACCCTTGCTCGTTTTGAATCATGGTTAAAACAAATGCTCCAGCGTAGTCTTTTAGTTCAGACTTACCAGCTTTTGCCGCTTTCTCAATACTCTCCCAGTTCACTTCTTTCTTTGGGTAAATACCACAGATTACATCCTTCTCTGCCAGTAGTAACGCAGGGATAGCCTCTGGTGGAAACTGAATGTCGGCGTCAATAAACATTAAGTAGTCAATATCTTTCTCAAGAAATATCCGAACCAACTCATTCCTTGCCCTCGTGATAAGACTCTCATTAGTCAGGTAGGTATGGAATACGGGTACTTTTAGGTTGCGTAGGGTAGTTAATGCTTTAATAACACTAGCCATATACTCTCCACTACACATACCACCGTACATGGGAGTAGCAATTAGAATCGACGGTCTTTTATCTTCTTCCATTAAACTTTCCTCTGGATTATGTACTGATATCCTATATTTACTATGTTTATCTTTGGCTCAAACAACGTGGCGAATAAATCAATAGCAATCTTCGGGCGTTGCATCTGAGGTATACGGAAGTCCCAGAGATAGTCATCGAACACCATAACTCCACCTTCCTTCAGCAGTCCCAATGCCATGCAAGCATCCGTCATAACATCCGTCGCTTGGTGTGAACCATCTATATAAATGAAGTCAAACTTACCAGCCATACTACCTACTAGACTAGCCATAGCTTCATAACTGGTCGCCTTCTTTTTAATTACGCTTACGGTAGAGTTCTTAAAGTTAGCTGTAGCTATGTTGGCATCGAACCGCTTTTCGACTTCTACCATGTCAATGCCTTGCGCTTTGTGTTCTTCTCCACCTTCCCAAGTATCTACACAGTAGATAGCACCGTGCCTGTCGATTGCATTTTCTATTAACCAGACAGCCGACCTACCCTCAAAAGAACCTATCTCAAGAAAGTTTACCCTGCGATCTTTGGGTATCTTACTGAACAAATCTTCCCATACTGGAACAGCCCACTTAAACCAGTCGGTTGTAAATTCATACTCGCTTACCTCTTCCACTTTTCCTCCTCGCATTTAACTGCGTTCCACATCAACTTCATATCTACCATCGCATTCATAGCGGCTTTTTCTGCTAATGAATATTCTTTGTTATTCATATGTTTGTGCACTTGTTCAAGCGCCTTACGTGCTTCCAAGTAATAAAAGCTATAATCCAAATTTGCATCATGTCCATCACTCATTTACAGTCTCCATAAGATTTACCTACACCAGATTCACAATCAAGAGGAAGCTCTTGTGCCCATGTGGGTCGCATCCTCATCATCTTTTCTACAAAAGCTCTACCTTCTTCCTCTTCTTCTTTGGGTACGATACAAGCCACAGCGTCATGCACAGTCATTACAACTTTGTACCGCTTCGCTATCTCCAGCATCTGCTCACCGATCACGATACGAGCCAATGCCTGACATACATTCTCAATAACCTTCCCACCATATATTCTATTAGGTACAGTCATCTTGCCACGGCGTGTATCATAAACCACCTCGGCATCACCATCTTCGTTTCGTTCTTTGCGTATATTGGGGTACTGTATATATAGTCCATTTGGTAAACGTATTCCTCTGTTACCCTCTACACACAAAAGTCCATTTCTACCAAACTCAGTAGTCTGGTCGTTCATCATAGCCTCTAGTGCCTTACCAGCATCGCGCCACAACTGCGGTATCCACTGATACTGTTCTCTATAAACAGTAATGATCCTCTGGCACTCATCTTCTGGTAGTTCCACACCAAAGTTCTTCAACTGAGCCTGAAATTTCCTAGCCCCCATACCATAACCAGCACCAAGAATTGTAGTTTTGCCAACAAACCTTTCATCTTTAGTAATCTCTTCAACCGGCTTACCATATATTGAGCTAGCCATAATTTTGTAGACATCCTCACCCTTATCAAAAGCGTCTACCAAATCATTCTGTTCTGCCAACCACGCTAGAGTTCTAGCCTCAATCTGGGATGAATCACAGTCAATTATCCTGTACCCGAACGGAGCGCATATCGCATCTTTAAGTGCTGAAGTACGTGGAAGGTTCTGCATATTAACTTTGTCATCACCACCCCATCTTCCTGTATGAGCCGCGTAGTAACGTAGTGGTATGGGTAGAGTTCCCCGCATCGCTATGTTTATAAACCGTTCAGTTCTGGTTTCTTCAATGGTGGACTTTACTCCTAATCTAGCCGACACAAGCGCTTGAACATCAGAGTTTTCATGCTCCAACAGCGCTTTAAATTCTTCATCGGTTTTAGCAAATGCGTAGGTTTCTTTTCCAGTAGTAGGACTAATTTTCTTGGGGGGAATAATCCCATTATTTTGGAGCAACTCCGCAAACTTTGGGTTACTCATTATGACTTTCTTATCGGCTTCGATCTTAGCCATGAGGTCTTGCTTCTTCTTTTGTACCCCTTGCAAATGAGCCTCAAGCACATCAATATCCAACTCCAGCGCGGGTTCGCTGAACATCTTTATAGTCAGGTCTATTAACTTGAGTTCGAGCATGTTTAGTTTAGGTAGCAGTACTTTGAATAAATCTTCAGTCAGTTCGACATCGTTTATGCAATACTCAGCATACCTAGCAAGCTCTTCGTCAGTAAAATCTATACGACGTTTGCCTAGCGCATTGACAACTTCCGTACCTTTTTCACCCAACTGATAATATTCAGCGAGCGCTTTAAGACTTCCACCTACTTCGATACTGTGAATGGCCCTAGACATCGACAGCGTGTCAGCTACTCTCTTTGGTTTGATACCAAATATCCAAGATAGAATAGCCATATCAAACATAGCATTGTGAGCTACAACTAAGCAGTTATCCCAATCAAATTGGTCTAGGAAATCTTTTGTACGTTCTTTAGTACCACTAAACCATTTTGTTTCTCCTGGGCCCGAAGATACTTGTTTTACAGCTACGCCGATAACTTCAAACTCAGGGTGGCGTATGTATTCTTCGGTGGTTAGTTTCGACAGCGAATACTTCTTGTCGTAATACGTCTCAAAATCTAGTGTTATTAATTTCATCTATTACGTTTCCACCTACGGTATTTGCTAATCCATCTTGCATAAAAAGATTGAGTAACCCACCAATACATCCAGTTACCAATCACACGTTTTATCTTCCACGTCTTTACTATCATCACTATATCCAAGCTGGTGTCAGCTTATTAGTCCACTGGTGTAAGTGAGCCTTACCCTTACGGTAGTACTCTCTGTATGAATCCACATAGTTACCGATCTTGTACTCATCAGGCATACACAAAGGCGGGTCAACCCAACCGTTATCAGGTACGTGGTTATACATAGCGTAGGCTAGTCGGGGTAATAGAGATGCAGACTTATGGTCTTTGTAGTATCTACATTTATATTCAGCAGACAAAGCAACCGCGTGTTCCCAGCACCACTCGTAATGTTTACGTGAATCGCCCACCCATATTGTCATCGGATGTTTCACGTGGGCGTCCTTGTATATATGCTCTGAGGTGTAACCATTTCTACGGGCTGCGGTTGACATCATTTGGCAGCACTCCAAAAGCATTTTGACTACGTGCTTATCTGCTAAGTCCATAGCCGCCATAACAGGGTCTTGGTTTATAAAAAATAAGTTCATTCCACACCCCCAGATACGTCAGTGCCAGTAATCTCCCAACCAGCTATATAGGTTACGGTGTCCACTTGTTTTTCTGTCAGGGCGTTCTCGGTATCCTCATCAAACGTAGAATCTACAAGGCGATTAAACTCATCCATTACCGCATTTTCTACTTGATCTTGTGATGGGTCTACGTCTACCGAATCAACAACAACTTCTATTTCATATACTTCAGTAACTTCAATTGTCGCTCTTACTGTATGGTGATAAATCATATGGGTGCCCCCTGTTCTGCTTTAGCTTTTACAAACTCAACGACTAGATCAGACATAGCGTGTTTGCGTTGGGGGTCAAGACTAGATTCCAAAATGGTTAGCATTAGGTCATTAAGCGCGGTCTTGCGTCTCAACTCCCAACCCTGCACATGGTAAAGCCACTCTCGCTCAGAGATTTTATCGCTCATAACTCCTCCTTGTTTTGTTTAACTCAAATCTTCAAACTCATTCATGAATGCGCCTACACTTGGTACTTCTAGGGCATCGGTACACCACCGTATATATTTTTGCTTATCGCTATCTTCTAAAAATTTATTTACAACTATATCTCCCATTAATGTTTTAATAGCTTCGTCGGAAGTTATCCTGTAAATTGGAGCGCCTATCTTAGCATCCTCATGGTGCGCTCTAGAATCTGCTAACAAATCTATTATCCTACCCATTAGTTCAATTTCTGTTTTATTTTCAAACGTAAACTTTTCCATACAGACTCCTATATCATTTCCTCTATTAAAATACGTACATGATCTATGTTGTCCTCATTCACAACTAGCGCAGTACCCTTTGCTTCTCTTATCAAACCCAACTCTCGTTCCTGTAAAGCTGTGGGTTTGTTGTTACCAGCCTTACATTCAATAGCAAAAAAGTTTCCATTGAAACAACACACGATATCAGGTACTCCACTCCTACCCATACCGTAAGTAGCTGGGAAAAAGTAGTAGACCCCAAACTCTTTGAGTATCTTAACTACCTTTTCCTTCACCTTCTTCTCTGGTGTACTAGCCATTAGATGCTATATGGGCAGTAGCTAGAAAAAACATACCGTTGAACATATTTACAGTTATAGTCCATACAGTATGTACCAACGTACTTGTAACCCTGCGCAGTAGACACCCCTTCGCACTTCAACAACCTACCAGCAAGAGCGGTAAGTGGTAGTGAAATCAATAAAACAGCTATTATTTTCTTAACCATAAAACCTCCTTTTATTTGTTGTGACTAAAAATAGATTTAACAAAACCACTGGTGCTAAACTTCTGGCTGGGCCTCCAATCAACCACGGCACCAATACTTCTTGCTTTAATACTGATAGCTTTATCTAGTAACATATCTGTATTGTCTGGCAACTTTTTCATGCCAATAGCCTTACAGATTGCACTAAGGTTTAGCTTCCCTCTATTTTCATGTATTGGATTAGCTGGGTTGTGTAAGGTTATGTTGCTATACAAAAACTCACCAGTATAGGGGCCATCAACTATTTCATATACTATATGTATATGCTTTCCTCCTTCTGGGGCGTATTCGTTTACCCTAGAGTTTCGCAGTTCAACGGCAACTATTTCAACTTCGTACCACTCGGTTAGTGAAGGCTGGAAAACTTCTGATTTGAATTCATAGCTATCTAGTTCTAATTTCATTTCCCTTTCTCCTTGTGCTAGATTTTTTAGAGTATCACAATTTTTTACTTTGTCCAACTTCTTTGGATAAAACTTCCCGCATTTTCACAGTCGGATTCCCAAGCTGTCTATAATGGTCTAGCACATGCTTGGGTATTCTTAAAGCCACGACGACCATCGGCTCTCTGTTTTTAAGTTTAGGCATTTTGGTTACCTCTAATAAAGTAAGAAACTATATCCCTGCTAATTCCATCGTCTATCTTTAACCCCACAGCTGGAATAATTGCGGGGTTATATACCCCATTCGATTTACTACCTTGTAAGTCCAACATAACTACACCTCCTCTAATATCTTCAGGCAATTCCGCTAGGGAGTTAACACTCTTAACTTGAATCCCGTCTTTTCTATCGCCTTTAAGTATTACCTTAGACACAAGATACTTACCGTTCTGTTTTAGCTGAAGAACCCAACCGTCTCCAGAGTTATAAGCATCTATAAGGTCTTTAGTATCCTTATATTTTTCCACTTCCGTCATCAACTCTTTATGTTTATTGATGTACCCTGCCGATGCGTACGCTGTTTCAATAAGTTCTTGTTGTGTATCCACTAGCCGCAACATAAGTTCTACTGCTACTTTCTCAGGGATAACCGACTCGTTGCGGGCAATGATATTGTTCTTAGCGCTAACAAGCACGTTAGACATAGCACGATCTACATCATCAAAAGATTTGACAATCAGTTTGACTGATGGAGTAGCTCGAATATATTTTTTGGCGTTTTGTAGTGCCTTCGTATATTTTCTAGTGGAAGTTTTGCAACCTCGTTTGGGTATCACTTTAGAGATTACCTCGTAGGTACATACCTCTAAGTCATCCTGCCCGAAAGTATTTGGCTTAGTATTTTCTACCATAAGCTCGCCGATAAACTCACCATCTGCATAAACTTTAGTAGTGGTAACGGTTAATTCAAAATCAATCGGCTTCCTTTTGTGATCCGAATCACTCACGTTCTTTGGGGTTACTCTGTTCAGCCAATTCATTCCTTCTGCTACAAAATTAAACTGCGGACATTTGTCTTTTAAGTCATCAACCCACCTTTCCAAGAATGGATTTATGCTTACAGATATCAACTCAGGCCTAAGCTCCATCTCATATCTATTACCTTCATGATACCATTGGTATGTTTTATCAGCACATTTTACAGCCATGCATGGATTGTTCGATTGAACTAACATTTATTATTCTCCTCCTAAATTACCAGCTATATTGATTAAGAATGTTGTCGAGTTTAGTTTTGACATCACGTCGGGTGTGTACACTTTCTTTAATATCGTCAATGTCAACACCATACATGGCACGCTCGAGGTCTTGCCTAGCACTCTCCAACTGTGGGTCTTTGGTTATGTTCAAGTGGGTAAGCATTGCACATAACTCAGTAGCGTTAGTGATAAGAGAACCGTGGTAACGCTTCTTAACTTCCGTACCATCTGCGCTCTCCTCATCTCGCAATTTGTCGCTCATACCTTTGATAAGATCATGCAACCTATCCCATGCTTCTTTCATGGCATCTTTAACACGATTATCAAAGCTACTTTCGTACTGCTCTTTCAGTTCTTTCAAATCTTCTTGCGCTACGTCTACTCTAAAATCACCAGACTCAGGAACGGGAGTAAACACAATGCTAAACGCAAACTTGTTTCTGATCTCGTCAGTAGTAGGGTAGTCCTCGTCCTTCGCCAAAGTACCTAAGTGGTTCTTTGATATCTGCACAAAGTTAGGGTACTCGTTTACAAACTTATCAACCATGCCCCAAAACTTTGCCTCACGCCTACTCATCTCCTGTTTGTAGTCTATGAATGAGCTAGTAGGCACAAGCCTTGCACCACGATCCATCCAAGCTAGGGTTTGTTTGTTATGCCATAGCCTAGTTTGCGCGGCGAAATCTGAAATGTCTTTGAGTAAGCTAGTACCCGCCATAAGATTCTTACGGACTTGCGCACCATTATTTGCGGTTACGTTATTATCCATAAGCACTTTAGACGTCGCTGCTTTGTCTAATTTATTTGCTGTCCATACTGAAATGCTAGCGTCCACTAGCAACGCACTAGATGAAATACCCATTGTCGCTCTCCTTTGGGATTAATGTAAATGAAGAAAACTTAAAGGTTCTATATATTGATCATATGTTGAACGGTCAACACTAATGAGAATCCTCTCCTCCTCAGATTCATCATCAATTATTTCCGCAGTTTCTAATATCCAGAACGCCATCCTTACCTTTTCCAATAACTCAGTAGGCATAAGGAATTCTTCGTCCGGCATTGGTTTCTTTATTTTCATAATAGCGTTATACCATATATCCTCCTTTTTAATTATCTATATGTACGGTTTGTCCTACTGGTGCTATTGCTTTCTTGTTGCCTATCACACACCACAATACTGGTACATCCCACTCGCCCCATGATGCGAAGTAGCCATCGGTTATTACTACTGCACATTGGGGGGTCATCTGCTTATCTTTCATATACGCGGGTATACAGTTAGGATCAGTACCGCCGCCACCAGTGGGTTTTGTCTTTGTGTATAAGTCAGTATCCTCACGCGATTTATATACCTCGTGGCCTGTAACTGCGGAGTCCCAAAACAGCACATCCACTTGCTCGGGTTGACACAAACTAATGATTGCTTGCGCCTCAGACATCGAGCGAGTCATATCCTCATACATAGAGCCGGAAGTATCACCACATAAGGCAACGGATTGCATGGTTCGGGATATTGAACTAGGCATATACTCACCAGCCCCAACAAATCTGCGGTTAGGTCGCGCCCAAGTGGTAGCATCGCGCCCCTTCATGTTAGTAGATATAAACTCAGCTAATACATCTACCCAATTAATCTTAGGGTCTAGCAACTCATTCAGTACCATCGAGCCTTTGGCGGAGCCTTTACCATGTAACTTCTCGTGGTTACGCTTGCCTTGTTGCACTGCGGTCTCAATATCCTTCTCAGCTTTTTCCCACTCCTCGGCGGACATATTGCCAGCCCCTTCCCAATCGTGGCTATCAAAACCACCCGTTCCCTCACTCTCTCCGCCATCATTCTGTGCTTGCTCCTTGTAGAGTATGTCGAACACTTTATCGGAACTCATATTATCAAACCGCCAATCCAGTAGCCCAACTTTGATACCGTTAATGGTAGGCATCTCGATAAACTCTTTCCTCGGGTCAGCCTTCTCCAACTCCAGATTGCCCACATAATCACAGGCTTGATTAGCTACATCAGCGTTCTTCTTAAACAAACTCCTATACACTCGTAGGTGTTTGAACAACTTGTGCATGGTTTCATGAAGTACCACATACCGTACTTGCTTATCAGTAAGAGATTCGATGAACTGCCTTCCGTACTTGTCATCAACTCCATTAGTACAGGCGGTCATCTCTGGGTCATCAACTATGGTGTGTTTACCTACGAAAAGAGCGCCAGACCACAACGCAAACTTGGGTTGTGTAGATAGAAATATCTTCGCCCGTTCTACTTTACGTTCAGCCGAATGAATATTAATCATGTTAGTGTTACCTCCTTATACGCTAGCTACTAAATCGTGATTCTCTGCGAACCAATGCGTAAACTCTTTGATACGAGTCACTATGTTCATTTTCGTAGGATGCTTAACCAAAGCAAACCGCACAACTGATTGCCACTCTGGTGTCATACGCCCCACATACTGCATCAAACTAATCGCATTATCTTTATCGAGCTTGGCTTGCAACTCCCAAGACAATAGACACATAGCACCTAAATCAGTAGGCATAGGGGCTTCAAGTGGTTTGGCGATAATATGCTCTAGGTGTGGCAACGTAGCGTGAGCATCCACAAAAGAGATCAAGTCTCTGCCACCCACCTCACCAATTGTACCTACCAGTGCTTGCCTACAAGTATGATAATCAATCACTTTGCGCTCGTAAGATTTTAGTATCGGGCTACAAAAGGATAGCGATCTAGGTGTAACGCATCCCTGTCCACCTTGCATCTTGGGGTCAAAGATATATGGGTTTGGTAACTTACCACCATTCTCAGCCCTATCCGAATCCTTATACTGGGTGTGCATCTCGAACAACTCAGGCTTTCGGTGTACCCACGCACAAAGTATTGGGTGTAACTCATTAGGTACAGCGTAGTTATGTAGCCACTCCTCGTTAGTATGGTTACGAACCCGCAACTTCACCAAGCGATTTCTGGTATGGCCCTGCATCTTATCCCCAACCCCATCCGACGTAAGGTTACCGGTACTAAAGACAATAGAACCCTTGGGCAACTTCTCGATACCCAACCTCGGATTGTTCTGTTCAAGTAGTGGGTGGACAGCATTCACCACAGAAGCGAAAGCCTTAGTTAGCTCGTCTATATTTATGACTACTCGCTTACCCTCTCGCAATCTGAACAGGCTATTGGCAATCCACTCGTATGTCTTGTTCTCCCTATCTACTAATGGATAAACCACATCACCAGTATCGGCAGTAGCCGCGTCAAAATAAGCATCCACATACTCCACATCATGTATTTCGCTAGCTCTTTTGGATATTAGTGGGGTAGCAGAACTTTTACCCATTCCTGGGTTACCCTCTAAATGCACTCGTACTTCTGGGTTATGAGCAATAAACTCTATGGCTTGGCTGAGTGAAACATAGCCGTCTATATTGTGTTTGTCATCAGACATACAACCTCCTTGTGTTTCGTTAGAAATAATGTTGATTATTTATGTTGAACTAGGTGGAATTTCGTCGCTCTCCCACCATACTTACTATTATAGCAAAACGTATTACCTTAAACCATTGTTTCGCCAGAAAAATATTGATGAACACTCATACGGATGAACATTCCCATCCGAATCTACATAATGCTCACCACAGCCCTCCAACCAGCCTAAAAGCACTAGACCTAGCAGAATAGCTACAAGTGAAACTATAATGAAATCTGAAACGACGCCCACCCATTTTCCTCTCGCCATTCTTGCTCCTCCCTACGTTGCTGATACATATTATTTTCAAACTCATCCCAATAAACTGGGGTTCGATGATTACTGGTACTAGACTTGTTATCTTTTGTTGGATAACTCGTTTTGTGGGGCATCGCCTCACGCAGTTTGCTTTGCTGTTTACTCATACGACCTCCGCAAATTTCTCTGCCTGTAATACAGAATGTATATAGTTAACATACATCTCACTCAGCACAGACTTACAATCAAATAGTGGCTTCTCCATCTCGATGGTATACCACGCATCGGCTTCGCTATCTGCATCCACCACATGAAACTTCTCATTGTAGCTACCGCTACCTATGCACACATATTTCATATCAATCCCTCCACAGATTAGATTTCTTGTTGTTACACTTTAACGCCATACGCGCCCCACTCTGGGTATACGCTGTCGCCCCCTGCTTATGCCCCTCTACTATTACTAGCTTCGGTGCATATCGCTCCGCCCACTTGGTACAGGCTTCGCTAAAACATACCACACATCCGTACCAATTAACTGTTACACCTGCTCTAGCATACGGAACACTTGCCCCACATTTTTTGCAATGGCTCATCTTCTACCTCGTAACTGGGTTAGGTTTGCAGACTCAAGAAATTTATGCCAATCCATTGTCGTACTCGTCAGGTGCTTGGGCGGGTACTTGGCTATATTAGAGTTAGGGTTAAGCTGGGATGGGTAATTCGCCAGTCGCACCATGTTTTTAGGGTTAGTCCACTTTACAGACTGCGCATTTTTGGCGCGCAAGTAAGACTTGAGTATTGAGAGTTTTTGTAAGTCTTGATCTTTGAACATTGTCGCTCCTTCGTGTTGTTGGATATAAGAATTATTATTTACGTTGAAATGTAATGTTAGAAAAGTAACTCGTTTTTCTAGCCTACCCTTATATTATAGCAAAGTGTAATACGCTAATCCATTGTTTCATCAGGATATCTTTCTTGAGACGGGGTTTTGTTAGAAATAATTGGGCGGGTAAAGTTAGAATGTTAAGTTTTTTGTAAGTTTTCTAACATTAGTTTTCTAACATTATGAATGGCTTTAGAATGCGGTTTGTGCGTTAATTTTTAATGTAATGTTAGAATGTTAGATAATTAATATAGTATAGAGAGCCCCACGCGACTTTGCACATTGCCACTACTTACACTTGCCGAAAGCCTCGCTTTAAGAGGTATTTTTAATTCTATACCTTAAAAAAAACTGAACATTCTAACATTACAAGGTAAGTACTTGATTATAAACGAAACACGAAAAATATTTTCTAACATTACCCCAAAATTTTCTAACATTACTTTCTAACATTACAAACTTTTCTAACATTATGGATAATTGGATATAAGGATTATTATTTACGTTGAACTTAAACTACACCCACCTCCCTGATCACTATCATCATCGACCCGCATCCTTTTTCGTTTTCTAACATTATCCACCCCCCTCCCTCATCACTATCATCAGCGGACAAAAAAATGCCCCAGCCGAAGCTGGGGCGAGTGGTGCGGGTGTTACTCGACTCGAAGCTTGTTCGCGGCGACTTTTAGTTCATCGCGTAGGAACTTAGCTAGCCGGTCGCGGAAGGTATCGAATGCGGCGGGGTTTTCGCCAGTGGTTCGAACCAGTTTTTTGTAGCAAGCGACCAAGTGGCCTTCGAGGAAATCATTGGTAGATTTCAATGATTCTCTTTTCTCAGATTTCTTCCCGCCATTTGCGATTTCTTTGGCGTAATTTTTTAGATCTCTGAGTGCTTGAGAAGGGTTCGAATGGCCTGCAGCTTTTAAGCTAGCTACAATGAATCGGGATACTTGGTTAACCTTATCGGCATTTGGGCCGGTATCAGTCAATTGGAAGTTCCACCATCCGTTGATACGCTTCTCAACCTTGCCGTCAATACCTTCAAATTCAACGACTTGCTCGCAATACTTGTGCATTTCATTGAGTAACAAAGCACCAGCACGACGGGTCTTGGCCAATACGGCATTGCCCTGAGTTTCTTGAGCAACATAATCCTTAATGGATTCCGCATAACCTTCACCGAATATAGCAAAATTAACTACTGGTATTGCAACTTCCTTTACCGCCTTGTCGTTAGTAGACATAGTTATTACCTTTCATTTGTGTTAGACCGAATCGGAATTGATCCGGTAATTGAATTCTACTCTTACGTAATACGTTTGTCAATTAGCCTTGTAAGTCTTTGATTCTAAACGGATATAATAGTTATTATTTACGTTGAAATGGGGGGGTGTAGGGGGGTACCCCCCAAATCCAGATTATGTTACTTGCATCCCCCCTTACTTAGTAATCTGCACATTAGATATACCGCAAATACTTCATTTGCATCCCTTGACAACTGACCCCCCACCCCCTTCATTTTTGCCAGGCTACGTCTAGGTCGCACCACACAGAAACCCCCCCTTAAGGTTCCCCTGAGTTGCTTTATAAATTAGTAGGGTGTATTTTTTACATTACGAACTTTAGGAGTTTTTATGAAAAAACTGGTTTATATATGGTTGGCGCTGTTTGCATTTCCTTTGTATGCGGATGATCAACTAAAAGAAGAATGCAAAACAAAGGCATTACTAGGTAGGGATGTGGCAAATGCAGTGAATGATGGGGTAGCACTTGACCAAATAAAATTTGTTTTTCCAGATGCAAAAACCCCTAGTGAGTTAGGTATGTCACTGGCTTGGGCCGAGCAGTTTAAGCTAGAAGTGGTAGAACGGATGAGAATTGAGTCTGACTTGTTAAAGCTAACGGAAGGGATTTATTCAGACTGCGTAAAACAAGGATCTGATGAGTACATATAAATGTGGACACCGTTCTTGCATTTCTGCTAACTCTTAACTGCATACCTACCGCATGGGTGCTTCCATCGAACGCGACTTTCTTTCTGGATAACGTAGTATATGTAAGACCCGATATGATGAGGGCTGGAGTTCTAGTGCACGAGCTGTACCACAGCTGCCAATATAATAAGTCTGGTGGTGGGGCTAAAGACTGGAGTGAGTGGAGATTACGTGAAGCAGAAGCCGTTAGAGCCGAGATGCTATTTCATGATAATTATGATGAGTGGCGGGTAAAGGTTAGGTACAGTTATGAGACTTACTAACCAAAAACAAAGGAACTGCCATGTGGACAAAACCTGAATACACCGAAATGAGATTTGGCTTTGAAGTAACAATGTACATTGCTACTAAGTAATACAACGGGGGGTTAACCTAACCCCTCAACCTTGAATCGCTTGATCTTCTGAATCCACCCTTTGGGGATATTGATCTTGGCATTAGATTCCTTTTTGGATACGGCAGCTGCCACACAGATCGCATCTTTATCTTCAGCTACAATAAAACCTAGAGTCTGACACTTATGTATTTCGGGCTTTTTAGTCTCTTCCCAGCCTGAGTCAGCCACTGCATCTTCCCACTCTATATAGGCACATCCCCAAGTTACAACGTCCTTTTCCTTCTCTTTTTCTACCCTCGGTTTGGGTTGCGCTTTAGGTGTTCTCTTAGGTCGCATAAGTAGTCCTTTTTGTCTTACCTTGATTATATTTGATTTTTATTTCATTTTATTATATAAAGGCCCCAACCATATATTAACGTAGCCACAAACCGCGACGTACATGCCAAAACCACAAACTGTTTTTATCGAACCAACATCTAAACACAAGATACCATTCGATACAGCAGATGATAAGCCAAATAGCTTGCTAGAGGAACTAGCTGTTGCAGGTAACACCGCAGAACTTCAACACGAACTTGGTGCAATGCTTGAGGTGGATGAAGAGACGGCGGATAGAGAAAAACGCTTATTAGAAGAAGTAGTAAAGCACAGAAAGACTGGTGCACTACAAACCCAGAATACAGCCTTTGCCGCCGCAGCATTTTTAAGAGAGTACGGAGCGCAGTTAGCACTTGATGCAGCGCAAGCTAGAGCGGCTATAACAAATAAGTTGATGGAAATAGCAAACTGTGGTGACGCAAAGTATGAACTAAAGGCGTTGGAGTTATTAGGTAAGCATAGTGATATAGGACTCTTCACTGACCGCAGTGAAATTACGATCAATTACAAAAACCCTGAGGATCTTGAGTCTGCCATTAAAGAGCGAGTCAAGCGGTTACTAAACGCGGATGTGATAGATATTACGCCAATGAATACTAACTTGGATGAAGAGTTGGGTGTGGCGGAGCTACGAGAACCGGTAAATGACGACAGCAAAACAAGCGATTGAGAACGTCTCTATAAAGGACATTCCGTCTATTTTGCCTATGCTCTCATTACCGGAGCAAGAAAAGTTATTGGCTGAGCTTGAGAAGCTCGAAGAGCTAAAGACGCGCAAACTGGCGCAGTCGAGGTTTTTAGCATTTGTTAAACAGGTATGGCCCACATTCATAAGTGGTAGACATCATGAGAAGATGGCTGCTGCTTTTGAGCGAGTAGCAGAGGGTAAGAGTAAACGCCTGATTATTAATATGCCGCCCCGACATACTAAGTCAGAGTTTGCTTCTTACCTGCTGCCCGCGTGGTTCCTAGGTAAGTATCCGCATAAAAAAGTTATTCAAACATCCCATACAGCTGAGTTGGCTGTTGGCTTTGGTAGAAAGGTGAGAAACCTTGTTGATCAAGAGATCTACACAAAACTATTTCCACAAGTTGGCTTACAGGCGGACAGCAAAGCAGCCGGTAGGTGGGCCACTAACAAAGGTGGAGACTATTTTGCTATTGGTGTGGGTGGTGCAGTTACAGGTAAGGGCGCGGATCTCCTCATTATTGACGACCCTCACTCGGAACAAGAAGCGGCGCTAGCAGATACTAATCCAGATATCTACGATAAAGTGTACGAGTGGTACACATCCGGCCCTCGACAGCGTTTACAACCGGGCGGAGCCATCGTGATCGTGATGACAAGGTGGTCAAAACGGGATTTGACGGGTCAAGTTATTAAAGCAGCGGGGTTAAGAGGGGGTGAAGAGTGGGAAGTTATCGAATTTCCAGCTATTTTGCCGTCTGGTAACCCACTTTGGCCCGAATTTTGGTCAATGTCAGAGCTTTCGGCGTTAAAAGAGGAGCTTCCAAACTCAAAATGGATGGCTCAGTACCAACAAAACCCTACATCTGAGACTTCAGCTATCGTAAAACGGGAATGGTGGCAAGAATGGGATCAACCAGACCCTCCGTTCTGTGATTTTGTATTACAATCTTGGGATACGGCGTTTGAAAAGACTAATAGATCGGACTATTCTGCGTGTACAACGTGGGGTGTGTTCTTTATGGAAGACGAAAACACCGGAAAAAACGAGGCAAACATTATATTGTTGAATGCGTTCCGAGATAGGATGGAGTTTCCGACTTTGAAACGAAAAGCTTTGGAGCAAGTCGAAGAATTTGATCCAGATTCCATCATTATCGAGAAAAAAGCCTCTGGTGCGCCACTTATATATGAAATGAGGGCGATGGGGATTCCTGTACAAGAGTTCACGCCGGTTAAGGGAAACGATAAAATAAGTAGACTTAATGCTGTGTCAGACTTATTTGCGTCTGGTAGAGTATGGGCACCGCCTACAAGTTGGGCAGAAGAAGTGATTGACGAGGTTGCGTCATTTCCCGCAGGGGAGCATGATGACTATGTGGACTCGGTATCCCTGGCGCTTATGCGCTTTAGAAAAGGGGGATATTTGCGTTCAGCGTTGGATGAAGAAGGTGAAGAACGTACGTTTAGAAGATACTCACCAGGATATTACTAAGGATATATAAAAATGGCCACGAATTCTATAGATAAATCATTTAGCCCAGCACCAATGGGGCTAACTAATGCGCAAGAGATGGGAGGTTTATCCGCCCCAGAAAACTTAGAACCAGATCTTGAAATTGAAATTGAAGATCCTGAAAGCGTAAATATTAAGGCTGGTGGGCTAGAGATTGAAATAGAACCTGGCGAAGAAGATGATGATTTCGGGGTAAACCTAGCAGAAGAACTGGATGATGACGAACTACAAATGCTCTCCGGTGATCTGCTAGGTGACTTTGAAGATGATGTAAATTCTAGAAAAGACTGGATACAAACTTACGTAGATGGTCTTGAACTCCTTGGAATGAAAGTAGAAGAAAGAACCGAACCGTGGCCCGGTGCGTGTGGTGTTTATCACCCACTTCTTTCTGAAGCCTTAGTAAAGTTTCAAGCAGAAACCATGATGGAAACTTTTCCTGCGTCTGGTCCTGTCAAAACTCAGATCATTGGTAGAGAAACCAAAGAGAAAAAGGAAGCTGCAGTTCGCGTCAAGGACGATATGAATTATCAGCTGACAGAAAATATGCCTGAGTATCGGCCAGAGCATGAAAGGATGTTATGGGGTTTAGGACTTTCTGGTAATGCCTTTAAAAAGGTCTACTACGATCCATCGTTAGCACGGCAGGTATCTATTTATGTGCCAGCTGAAGATGTAGTAGTTCCTTATGGTGTGTCTGATCTTAAGTCCGCAGTTCGAGTAACTCATGTGATGCGTAAGACTCCAAACGAGATGCGGAGACTCATGCACGCAGGGTTTTATCGAGATGTAGAGTTACCTGAACCACAAGATACATTTGATGAAGTAGAAAAAAGTATTGCGGAGAAGATGGGTTTCCGTGCTTCGACAGATGATCGGTACAAAGTCCTTGAAATTCAAGTTGACCTTAATCTAAAAGGTCATGAAGACAAAGAGGATGGAGAAGAAACTGGCATCGCACTTCCGTATGTTGTGACTATTGAAAAGCAAACCGGAGAGGTGCTAGCTATTCGTAGGAACTGGAGGCCAGAAGATGAAACTAAACAAAAGCGCAATCATTTCGTTCACTATCCGTATATTCCAGGCTTTGGCTTTTATGCCTTTGGCCTTATTCACCTTATTGGTGCTTTTGCTAAGTCTGGTACTAGTATTATCCGGCAGCTTGTTGATGCTGGTACTTTATCCAACCTACCTGGTGGTTTTAAAACTAGAGGCTTACGAGTTAAGGGAGATGATACGCCAATCGCCCCCGCCGAGTTCAGGGATGTGGATGTAACCAGTGGAACAATTAAAGACAACATTATGACGCTCCCATACAAGGAGCCAAGTCAGGTGTTGTATACGTTGCTCGGCAATATTGTTGAAGAAGGTCGTCGATTCGCTAGTGCAGCAGATTTAAAAATATCTGATATGTCTGCTCAGTCACCGGTTGGTACGACGTTAGCAATATTAGAGCGCACACTCAAAGTGATGAGCGCAGTTCAAGCACGTATTCATTATGCAATGCGAGAAGAGTTCAAACTTCTCAAAGGTATTATTCGTGACTACACACCAGATGAATATACATACGAACCAGTAGAGGGACTACCTCGTGCAAAGCGTTCGGACTACGACATGGTGGAAGTCATTCCGGTATCAGATCCAAACGCTGCAACAATGGCGCAGAAAGTTACGCAGTATCAAGCTGTAATGCAGATGGCTGCTGGTGCGCCTCAGTTATATGACTTACCTTATTTACATCGTCAGATGCTTGAAGTATTAGGAATTAAAAATGCCGAGAAGTTGGTACCAATGGACGACGACCAGAAACCGCGTGATCCAGTTTCTGAAAACATGGACATCCTCAGAGGGAAACCGGTCAAGGCGTTTATTTACCAAGATCATCAAGCGCATATCACAGTACATATGGCAGCGATGCAAGATCCACAAATAATGAAGCTAGTAGGACAAAGCCCTATGGCACAACAAATGGGTGCCGCATTAGCCGCACACATACAAGATCACTTAGCTTTTGAATATCGCAAACAGATAGAAGAAGCCGCTGGTGTTCCTTATCCTGCTCCAAACGCTGAGATGGATGAGAACACGGAACTCGAAATTTCTAGACTTGCCGCCGCAGCAGCACAACAAGTTCTACAAAAGAACCAAGCACAAGCTGCACAAGAGCAAGCTCAACAGACTATGCAAGATCCAATCGTTCAGATGCAAATGCAAGAACTACAGATCAAAGCACAAGAAGCGCAACTCAAACAACAGAAAATACAAGTCGAAGCAGCAGACAAAGCAGATCGTCTGGAACTCGAAAGAGATCGAATTGCTTCACAGGAACGTATTGCTGGGTTGAACGCTGGGGTCAGAATTGCTACAGACAAAGCCAACCTTTCTTCTAAAGAACAAATGGAAGGAGTCAGGATGGGTATTGAAATAGCAAAAGAAGAAATGAGTTCTCAACAACCACCAGTAAGGAGAGTAAGTGAATGACCTATTAAAGTACTTAACAAACAAACTTGATAAGGAAATACAGGATATAGAAACAAACTTACCCACGGGGCAGGCGGAAGATTACGCGAAGTACAGATATATGTGCGGAGTTTACCGTGGTCTTTGGGTAGCAAAAAACATAATTAATGAAACATCAGAAAGGATGGACGAAAACGATGAGTGAACTTCTTATCGGCACGAACCCCGATAACCCAGAAGAAGCTACAACAATACCTGATACTGCCGAGCAAAAAGCTAAGCAACTACCAGATCCCTCTGGTTATCGCATTCTGTGCGGAATTCCCGAAATAGAAAACAAGTATGAAAGTGGAATCGTGAAAGCGGATGTAACAAAGCAACACGAGGAACTGCTTACTACTGTTTTATTTGTCATGAAGATGGGGCCGGATTGTTATAAAGACAAAGACCGTTTCCCAAGTGGGCCGTGGTGTAAAGAAGGAGACTTTGTTCTTGTTCGACCACATGCTGGCACGCGACTAAAAATTCATGGTACCGAGTTTCGGATTATTAATGACGACAGTGTCGAAGGGGTCGTAGAAGATCCTAGAGGCATTTCTCGAACTTAAGGAGAGGGATATGGCAGAAGCTGAGAAAAAAGCAATAGAGCAGGAAGAACCCGATTTTGAGATAGAAGGTGAAGAAGTAGAACTCAAAGTTGAAGATGATACTCCTGAAGAAGATCGTAATAGATCTCCAATGCCTAAAGAAATAGTAGAGGATTTGGAGAAAGATGAGCTTGATGGGTACTCTGATAATGTGAAAGAAAGACTTAAGCAGATGAAGAAGGTTTGGCATGATGAACGCCGAGCTAAAGAATCTGCTATGCGAGAGCATAAAGAAGCTATAGAGATGGCTAAAAAAGCTATGGAGGAAAATAAAAGACTCCGTGCTGAAGCTCAAAAAGGTCGTGAAACTTACATTGATACGGCTAAAAAATCTATAGAACTTGAGATGGAGATGGCTAAACAAGCCTACAAACAGGCGTATGAGTCAGGTGATACTGACTCTATTGTTGAAGCCCAAAACAAGCTTTCTGATGTTAATTATAGAAAACAACAGATATCAAATTACAACCCTGCTTTACAAGAAGAGCAGAATAGTGTAAATATGCAACAAACTGCACCGCAGCAACAGTTAGATGCTAAGACGATGGCGTGGCAAGAGCGCAATACTTGGTATGGAACTGACCCAGAAATGACTGCATCAGCACTTGGGTTACACCAAAAGTTGGTAAGCACAAAGGGTGAAAGCTACATAGGTACAGACGATTATTGGGCGGACGTTGACAAAACAATGCGCCGTCGTTTCCCTGAATATTTTGGGGAAGAAGAATCTACGGATGGGGGCGGCAAGCCTATCCGCGCAGAGAACAAACCCGCCACTGTGGTTGCTCCGGCATCACGAAGTACATCTTCCAAACGGATCGTACTAAAGCAGTCTCAGGTGGCTATAGCTAAAAAACTTGGCTTAACCCCTGAACAATATGCTAAAGAACTAAGGAGATTGGAGAACCAAAATGGCTGAAAATAGACTTGCACGCGAATTAGATGAAAGACCCAGTAAAGAACGTAAAAAAGCTTGGCAAAGGCCAGAAACACTTCCAGAACCACGCAAAGAACCTGGATATACGTATCGCTGGATCAGGGTTGCACTGTTAGGACAACAAGATGCCCGTAATGTCTCGTCCAAACAACGAGAAGGCTGGGAACCTGTTTTAGCATCAGAACAACCACACTTACAAATGCTTGTTGACCCCAATAGTCGTTTCAAAGACAACATTGAGGTTGCGGGTTTGTTGCTTTGCAAAATGCCGGATGAGATGGTCGAACAACGAAGAGAATACTTTGCTGCTCAGACTAAAGCCCAAACGGATTCTGTAGACAACAACTTTATGAGAGAGAACGATCAAAGAATGCCGCTCTTTTCAGAAAAGCGTTCAACTACGTCGTTCGGAAAAGGTAAATAACTTTTTTGAAAAGGATTTAACATGGCTACTACAGCTGCCCCTTACGGTCTAAAACCCGTAAAGCGTGCCGACGGCATGCCTTATGCTGGCGCTACTAGTCAATATTTAATCGACCCAGCTGGTGAAGCAACTAACCTATTTTATGGTCAAGTTGTTATCATCGGTGCAGACGGTTATATTGCATTGGCTACTGGCACCGGTGCCGACCTTACAACTAACAGTATCAGTGGTACCTCTGGTGTAGGTGCTTACGGTGTATTTGTTGGTTGTGAATATACTAACTCTTCAGGCCAAGTGGTTCAGGCACAATATTATCCTTCAGGTACTGCTAATGGCGGAACCATTAAGGCATATGTTGTTGATGATCCAAATGTGCTTTTCCAAGCTCAGCTAGATGGTGCAGGTGCTCAGACTATTATCGGCGCTAACACTTTCTTTGCTGCTGCTCAAACAACTTCTACTGGTAACACTGCTACTGGTAATTCAACTTCAGCACTGGATGCTACTGTTGTAACTACAGCAGCTGCGTTCCGTATTGTTGCCCATGTGTCACCTGCTAGTGATGCGTATCCGGATGTTCTTGTTAAGTTCAATCCAAGCGCACACCAGATGACAAATAATGTTGGCCTATAAGGAGTAACGTAAAATGGCTATGTCACGCGCACAACTATTAAAGGAACTCCTTCCTGGTCTTAACGCGCTATTTGGTATGGAATATGCCAGATACGGCGAAGAGCATAAGGAGATTTTTGAAACCGAATCTTCCGAGCGTTCATTTGAAGAAGAAACCAAGCTATCAGGCTTTGCAGCTGCTCCTGTAAAGAACGAGGGTAGCTCAATTTCTTACGATAACGGACAAGAAGCTTGGACGGCTCGATACAACCACGAAACCATCGCTCTTGGCTTCTCTCTTACGGAAGAGGCTATTGAAGATAACTTGTATGACTCATTGTCATCACGTTATACAAAGGCTTTGGCTCGTGCTATGGCTTACACCAAGCAAACTAAAGCTGCTGCTGTTCTAAACAACGGTTGGACTGCTGGTTACACTGGTGGTGATGGGGTTGTTCTTTTCTCAACTGCACACCCACTAGTTTCTGGTGGTACAAACAGCAACACGCCAGCTGTTCAGGCTGATCTTAACGAAACTTCTCTTGAAGCAGCTGTTATTCAGATCGCTGGTTGGACGGATGAGCGTGGTCTTTTGATTGCTGCTAAGCCTCGTAAACTAATCGTTCCACCTGCCCTACAGTTCGTTGCAACTCGACTCCTTGAGACCGAGAAGCGTGTAGGTACGGCGGACAACGACGTTAACGCAATCGTAAGCAATGGTTCTATTCCAGAGGGTTACACTGTTAACCACTGGTTGACCGATACTGACGGTTGGTTCCTTACAACTGACGTACCAAATGGTATGAAGCACTTTGTCCGCTCACCAATGAGCACTTCTATGGACGGAGACTTCGACACAGGTAACGTTCGTTATAAGGCTCGTGAACGATATTCTTTCGGTTGGTCTGATCCACTCGGAGTTTTCGGCTCACAAGGCGCCTAATAGAGAGGGGGGTTACAAGCCCCCCTTTTTTGTTTTATACTAAAGATACTAGGGTTTAACTCATACCAACTGACCTAGCAGACTTAGTAGAGATGGTGTGAGAAGTGCTACTACACGAAAGGAAATAAGATGGCTAATACTACTTTTAACGGGCCAGTTCGATCAGAGAACGGCTTCAAAGATATCACTGTCGCTGCCAACACTGGCGTAGAGACTACCAATTTTTCGATTACTTATGACGGCTCAAATAGTGTCGTTATATTCTCAAACCTACCTACTTCTGACCCATCTGTTGCAGGGCAGCTTTGGAGTAACTCAGGCGTACTAACAGTTTCAGCTGGCTAATAGGAGAAAACCATGCAATACGACGTTAAATCCGCGTATGCAACTGGTGACGGCGCTATGGTGGCTTATAGGACACGAATTAAAAGCGTGTTTTATGCTGTTTCTACCCCAGGCACAGCTGTAGTTTTCTACGATAATGCTTCTGCTGCTTCAGGTACGGCGGTTCTTACGCTACCAGCTGCTGTTGCAGGGCAACATATTGTAGATATACCAGGCGAAGGCTTGTTGTGTGAAAACGGTGTTTACCTAGACGCAAACGGCGCAGCCGCTGTTACTTTGTTCTACGGATAAATTGTGAAAGACTTTGACCTGCCGAAGGTACTAGCTAGCTTAGTCCCGGTACTTCTGGCGGCTATGTGGTGGGTCATTTCGTCTATTGGGGAGATCCAATCCGATATCCAGCTAATTCGTGCGAACCAGATGCAGCTTATTAGTCCTTCGGGTGAGATCGTCCCAAGTCCAGGCAATGCTTTTGCGAGACAAGAACTCAAAGAAGAGATGCTTGAACATATCCACGATTTGAAGGTTAGAGTTAAATTGCTAGAAGAGAGGCGGGACTAATGCCCACTAAAAAAGTTAGCAAGAAATCAATGCCTTGCAACAAAGCAAGGAGCACCCCCGGTCACCCTAAAAAATCTCATGTCGTCAAGGCATGTGAGGGCGGTAAAGAGAAGGTTATTCGCTTTGGACAACAGGGTAAAAAGGTAGGAACCGTGTCTGGTACAGCCGGTAAACCTAAAGCTGGCGAGTCTGCCAGAATGAAAGCTAAGCGTAAGTCGTTCAAAGCCCGACATGCTAAGAATATTAAGAGAGGTAAAATGTCAGCAGCGTACTGGGCTGACAAAGTTAAGTGGTAACGGTACCCGAAGGTGTATATAAAAGGGGTAAACGGTGGTATAAGAAGTGTAATTTTTGTGGAGTTGAGCAGTCTTATTTACGTAGAGGGTATGCAATAAACTCGTTTTTAGCTAATAAACGATGTACTCGATGCTCTTCAATAGTAAATAACACAAAACCACATTATAGTTACGAAAAAATCAAACTCTCTTGGCTCGGTAAAGCCAAAGTAGGCGCAGAAACTAGAGGGATTGAGTGGCAAATAGAAGTAAAA
>Ga0208898_1000207_pt1 | contig 47785 bp, 68 predicted proteins | sample VirMetDEL_Mar_4_FD_184513 | JGI IMG/M metagenome (GOLD analysis project Ga0208898, IMG submission 184513) | Aqueous microbial communities from the Delaware River and Bay under freshwater to marine salinity gradient to study organic matter... | ecosystem: Environmental > Aquatic > Marine >... | reverse complement strand
TAACAACTTCGTTTATTTCGTTGTAATCGGCGTCTAGGCCAAAAACTTCTACGGTTCTTGCACCAGTTCCTGCGGCAGTGTCATTAGCTGAACTGCTTGATATAGTCATTACTGTGGCTGATGCGGGATAAGCGTATAAACCGCCCTGTTCCCAGATGGTTTCTTTTGTGTCTCCAACAGAGGTGTTGTAGCCAAACTTAAAGACAGTTTTATGACCCGAAATCTGCCCACGAGCGACCTGTAGCTCAAACGGTTCGCTTGTGCCGACTTGAGATATAGATCTTATCTCGTGGACAGACATTGTTTTACGCCAAAAAGATTGTTAGTTCGGCACCTGTACCCGAGATTGCGCTTACATAAACACCGCTTTCAGCAATTATACCGTCACCCGGAATGTTAAGAGCATTCTGACCGGCAGGAAATTTTTGTGTAAGCAATGTCGCACCGCCGTTGCCGTCGGTTAGTGTAAACGCACCAGCGGCGGTAGCGTACATAACAATCTGTTTAATGCGTGAGCGACCCGGACCTACTGCCCCTGTCGCTGTAGCACTATAGGCTTTTACTGGACCAGCCATTTAAGCCTCCTATTAAGCCGCAGCTACTGCGCCAGTGTCCACACGAATCCAGTTTGAACCGTCAGAAAACACAAGGTTTCCGGTTCCCGCGCCAACACCTTCCGCAGCCTTACGGCAGTCTGGTGAAAACACAATTGCTCCGCGATTTGCGGCAGAAGCTGCGGGAAGCGCACCAACATCCAATGCACCTAAAGTAATAAGGCTGTAGGAAACGTCTCCTGCTGGATTATCAATCTGAAAGCCCCGCTGTGAAATTACGGGTCCTGTAAAGGTAGTATTAGCCATTTAGTTCTCCTGTCGTGGCTAGTGTCAACCGCACCGTGCGGTTGTCAGGGATGACTTATTATACAATAAAAAAGGGCGACTGAATAGCCGCCCTTTAATATCTTTGTACCTACACTTATGCGCCCGGTGAACCGAACACTGCGCGTGGATCGCTGAAGCCGAAGCTGTAACGCTCACGAGCCTTGAACCGCATGTTGCCTGTGTCGAAGTCTGGATCCATTCCAGTTGACAAAGCCATACGCTCAAAGTGCTTGAAGCCGTTTGGTGCATCAGTCTTGATGAAGAATGCATCTGAGTCAGTCAGGTAGTCGTTGACTACATAACCTTCAGGCAGCAGACCAGAAGACTTGATTGCGTTGATGTCGTTGTCGGCAGTTCCAACCCGGAGGTTTGAAACAAGCAGACGCTCGGCAACAAACTGCAACTGGCGAGGAATGATCAGCTTCATGCCTTTTAGGGCAATGATCAAGCCACGCTCGTCAGTGAAACCAGCAATGCTGATGAGTGCGTCCTCAAGTGAGGTCTCATTCAGGTCAGCAGCTACTGCTGGCTCGTTGGCGAATGTGCCACCGTTTGTCAGCGGGTGGTCAGTTGCACAGAGTTCTTTGGTATCGCCACCAGCAAATGCTGCGTTGAAGGCGTTGTTAAGAACAGAGGCAGCTTTAACCTGCTTTGTGTGTGCCATAGAACGTGCGAGTGCGCGTGTATAGCGTGATGCCAGACGATCGTAAAGATTGTCTTCGATAGCTTCTTCAGTGATTGAAAAGGCCATAGCAACTGTCTCGTGGTTGTAACGAGCAGTGTATGCTTCTTGTGCATCGTCGAATGACACACCAGAACCTTCAGCTTTCACTGGAGCCGCACCGAATCCAGACAACATTACTTCTTCCTCGAATGCCCGGTCTGATGACTCGGAATCGAAGATTTCAGCATGCTGACCTTCATAGCGATTGTATTCCATACCAAAGAGAGCGTTTAGGCCCGGCTCTAGTTCTTTGGCGAGATTTGCGCGAGAAATAGCCATTATCTAAACTCCCTTACGCTATTGTTGCGTCGGCATCGTTACCGAGCAAAACGTGGTTGTTGATCTTCACAATCATCGAAATGCCAGCAACTGCGTAATCGGCGTTATCAACGTCTTCCTGAATACCAACAATCATCAGCGGCAAAGAAGGATCTGTTGCTGCTGCTGTTGAGATATCCACGACTGCTGTTGAGTTGCCTGTAGTTGTGCTACCGGCATTACCGCTTGCGAAGTCTACTGTCTTGAAGATGTTTGCACGAGCAGTAGCTTTGTTTGTCATGCCTGCATCGGCAACACAAATAAAGCGTTGTGCTGGGTTGTCGTACACATAACCAATGATGTCGTAGTTCGTGTCTGCTGAACCTGAACCGGGCCAGTAGTTAGAAAAACGCTTTTCCTTGGTTGTTGCGTCAATATACTCACAGCCAGCGAAAGCACCTAAAAGTTGCTCTCCGTCAGCAGCAGCGCTTGCAACCAGAATTGTCCCGCCAGTAGTTTCTACTTTGACCGGGGAACCCTGATAGATTGCTGCTGCCGTGCCAGCGATGAAGTATGCTGTAGTGCCTTGAGTAGCTGGTGTGCTACCAAAGGTGTTGATCGGCTTGAGGCCGAAAGCGATGTTTGAATTCGCCATTACACACTCCTAAAGGTTATGGTAAGGATCTAGTCCTTACCTCCAAATGTTACACGACTTTTCCTATCGTTGTGGATAGGCATTGAGGGGTGTTGCTCCCTCATCAGGTTTTGGTCAACGGATTCCATTTGATTACGGGTCTGCTCCCGGAAATATTCAGTTCTTTCTTGGACCGTCTCCTCGGGGATACGGGCAAGCATTAATCCGCCTACACCGATTACACCTGCATGCTGACCATCATCAATGGTTGGGTACTTCCCAGCCATCTCAGGATATTCGTCAGCCCGTACAGGCTCCCATCCTTCACGAAGCTTGGCGTTCACATTCATCTTGTCATCCTCACCACGAAGGGCGGAACGAATCCAGCGATGCTTGTAACCTGCCGGTGCTTCTGGTGCCTCCAATTTTGAAGGCGGTGCCCAAGGCTTGCGGCGTTGGGTCTTTGCGCGAGTTGTCGCTTCGCGTGGCGTTCTTGTAGAATCAGTCATTTTTTAATCCTTTACATACTTTGCGTATTCTTCGAGCGGAACATTTAACCGTTTCGCAATTGCAATTTGCGAAGGAGTTAACTTGACTGTTCTGCGCCCCTTTTGTGACGGTGCCTTAGAAGCACTGGACTCCGCAGAAGCGACTCGGGGTCCTGCATCGCCTCGTGTGGCTCCCTTAAACTTGTGGGGGAACTCTTTACGGACTCTGCTGTCAAGCTCAGTATAATACTCATCGGACGCCGGGTCAAATCCTTCATCCTCAATTAATTGCCTATGAATACCAAAAGCGGCATATGTCATGGTCTGATCACTTCCAAACCATTCATTTTTAGAAGCCCAAGCTTCTGCCTTTGGATCCGGTGGGGCTGGCTGCGCCGCTTGCGGTTGTTGAACAGGTGCCTGAACAACTTGCTCACGAGCTTCTTGTTCAACTTCACGACGACGACGAGCTTGCTCAAGTTGTGCCTGATCAAGCGCTAACTTACTCAGGTTTTTCTGAGCCTCGAACATTTGCTCGGCATCACCTTCATCATAAGCTGCTTGATACGCCCGTTTTGCAGCGTCAATCTGAGACTCAATCCGAGTTCCAAACTCACCCACATAGGACTGATCAAGTTGCTCCAGACGTTTACGAAGCTCCTCGTTTTGCTTCTTTACGTCTTCGGCATAGGCAACCGCTTTCTTTGTGCGCTGCTCTTCCTCTCGATACTTGTGCGTAATCTTGCTAATACGCTGTTGAACAGATTTAGAGTAATCAGATAATTCGTCCTCTTTACTCTGAGCCTGATTTTCCTCCTGTTGATCTTCAGAGACTTCTGCTTCTGGAGCTTCTGTCTCTTCTAGTTCAACAATATCAATTTCTTTTTCTTCCATTTCTGCGGCGTTAGTTGGCACAACTACCCTCCGTATGACTTGATATCGTCTGGATCGACGATCGTTGCGATGACTTCGTCATCGTTGATGATGCGGACTTCACCGCCCTCGATTGTAAACCGAGACCCAGCATAGCGTCCGATACACACCCAATCACCTTCTTTACACCAAGGATCACTACCACCAAACTTGTCGGGGTCCTTGTATGCAAGAGGGCCGAGCTTCACCACATACGCTACCACGGTAGCGCGTGACTCTCTTTCTCTAACTTGATCGGGAACGTAAATACCACCTTCAGTCTTATCACGACCCATATACGGCATGACAAGTAATCGCCATCCAGTGGGTTGTGGTACTCGCTCTGATAGGGGCTTCTTCTTTGCGGCCTCTTCGGCCTTCTTCTTCGCCTCGCGTTGCGCGAGGATATAGTCAGGTACGATCAGTGTCTTCGACATAGTTAACCTTTTTCAGCAGGGCCTTGAGTTCATCAAGAGCGTAGGCGACACCCTGTATTTCGCCGACTCTTGCTTTGTATTCTTCCCAGTTCTTGACATTGCCGTAGGTAATGCCTTCACTGAGAGAATCAATTCTTGTGTTCAGCATCTTTTGATACCGATTGATAAAGTCTAAAACGTCCATTTGCCCCTCAAATGATTTTAGTCTTCGTCCATCCCGCAATCGCAGTCTGGCTTGCCGCATTCACAAGGCAGGTCACTAAGTGGTCCGCCTTCCTCCCAAGCTGCACAACTATTCTTAGCACTGCACATAAACTTTAGCAACTGGCAATAGCCAACTTCGCCACTCTCGTCCTTCATGCACTGCTGCATATGCTCGGTGATGTTGAACACGGAGCACGTTCCACAGCTTTCTTCTGGATTAACCGCTGGCCCGTACTGATGATCTTTGATCGCGTACCGCTGGTTCTCCTCGTTTGTCTCTACATCCTGCGTAGCGATAGGACACGCATCCTGCATCTTATCAACAGGTATACCATCTTGAATCTCTTTTGCTAGATCAAGTCCATCAGGAATTAGTTTGATTTCTATCTTCATTGTCTAAATCCAAAGTTATCAAAATTAAAAAAAGATTTATTCTGTCCGGCGGGGGAGTAAATCTGTGCGCTTGGCCGTCTACCTGCTTCTTTCATTCCAAATGTCTCAAGGAAGCTGTCGAAAGCACTTTTTTGCTGGCCCGCCTGATACATGTTGCCCCCCACATTACTTAGATTAGAGTAATCTACTTGAGCATACTGATTCGCCGTTGCCGGGCCACCGAGAGAAGATCTTTGCTCAGTTCTAAACTCCGGCCCCATTATTTGCCCTGAAGGAAGACGAGCACCATCTGGAACTTTTGAAAAATCTTTATCCAACAAATCTTTTACGGACATGTCGTGCTCGTTTAGAAAATCTCGAACCTCGGGGCTTAGATTTTTTTCCGCAGCAGATCTACCAAAAGCGTCACCAAGTGGCCCCAGCCCAAATCCGAAAAACCCTTGTTGGTTTCCGGCCATTAGTTCTTCCCCGGCGGTAACGGGGCTTTGTGCGGGAAGATTAGCACCACCCATTAGGGCGTCTAATATAGCCGGATCTCGTACAAACTCTTGCGTTGTACTCTGTTGAATTGGGCTACGAGAAATTGACGACCGTGGCACAGGGGCAGCGCTTGTCTCCCCCGTCAGTGGGTGCTGACTTGTTCTTGCAATAATGTCGGCGCGGGTTTCATACTGTGACGGTGTCACCGAACCAATCTGCGTTGGGGTTGGTGCTGGTGTGCTTGGTGAAAAATAATCCTTTATAGAATCAGCCAGTGCTGAAATACCAAGGCCGGTTCTTTTGGATGCTTGCCCCATAAAAGAAGTGGGAAGATCCTTATTAATAGCTGGATCAAATTGCTCATTATATGCTTTTGAACCCGTTGGAACATAAGTCGAGAACGGATCAGCCATACTCATTAGGCCAAGGCCCAAAGGACCAAGAGCGAGGGAAGCGCCTTGAGAAACCAGAGCATCATTAAGAGGGATGTTTTCAATATCTACTTGTTGTGCTACAGGACCTTGAACAGTTATCTCATCCACAGGGTTTCCGAACAAAGAACCAAAAGCCTGCTTTTGTGCTTGAGGGTTCTGTCCCGACCAGTTGGTGTATCTTTCATACTTTTTCTGAGCTACTTTGGCAGCGCCCTTGTAGCCCAATCCTCCCGGACCAGTCGCGTAGTCAATGTTTCTGGGATCGATACCGAGAACCCGTGAGAAAAAACCCTGATGCCCATACGGGTTTTTAGGAGTGATTCCCATAATACCGTTGTAGGTGCTTTGAGGAAGAGCACCAGAATAAAAATCTTGAAGTCCTGAAATGTTTGCTCTAGCTGTAGCAATATCGGTTACTTGGGGGCTGTAGTTTCCGTCACCAAGATAATTGTCACCAAAGGTGTACCCGCCGATATTTCCTCCAGAAGCCTCGAACGCAGCCGCAGCCTTGTCCTGCTCCAAGGATTGATCCATATCCTCATCAGTGAAGCTGGAATTATCTTGGTTCCAGTTGCCCATTAGTAAACTCCAGTGAACTTCCCGCCACCAACGGCCTTACGCATTCCACCGCAAGACATATACTTGCCGTCCTTGGCTTTAACGCCTTCTTCCATTTCTTTCGCTTGCTGTTCACGAAGCTTTTTATAACGGTCGGATTTCTTTTTCATCCGCTCTTTAGTTTTCGCATCTTCTTCCTCGGTCTGCGGCTTTACAATGCTTTTCCAATCACCAGACATATATTTCTCCAATGTCTCTGACCCGCCGTCTTTACGACCACGGGCTTTCTTTAAAAGTTTCTTTGCGGAAGAACGGTTGATACCAAGATCACCTGCAAACTGATTTATTCTTGGTCCGGCCATTTCTTTCCCCAGTTAATGATCTCGTCTATGGTACGACCACAGCCAATACATCTTACACGTTCTTTATCTAATACACAAATGCCAACACACGGACTTTTATTTTCCTTCATGTGACATCCATACAGCAAAGGCACCAGTAGCAGCGCCCACAATCGTTGATACAAAAGCTGTCTGCTGCGTAGTGGCAGCAGCGCCTAAACCCATAAACCAGTCACACACATTCCAAGCCATAAACGTAAACGCAATCATCATACCCCGTGGTATGATCTTGTATTCCAGTAGCGTCTTGCTCACTTTGTTAGGCCCTTAGCCTTTTCAAAAGTACGGAGTCCTCCCAAACCGAGCATACCCATCAGCACAGTCATCAGTGAGTCCATATCAAACGCTGGTAGATCAGGCGCTTCTATACCTGCATACGCAAAACCAAACGTAACCATAGGCACCAAAACGAAGTGCCATATCATCGCAAAGCTCAGGCCCCAGCCAAGAAATGGGCGCCAACCCGCCACAAAAATGGAACGGTGCTGCGCCTCCATCTTATTGATTTCAAGCTGACCTTTAGCTAAGTCCTGTGCATGCCGCTCCGCCATAGTGGCAATCTCATGCGCCAACTTGTTCTTCTGGTCTTTGTCCTCGACGAACTTACCAATCAATTCGGTCGCCGGACCTATCAGTGCTTGGATCATTTCTTACGATTCTCCTTGGCCTGCTCTTTAGTCGTGCGGTTGTGCATGTCCCACATAATCACTGTCCACGGTTCCTGTCACGAGCTAACTCAGCCTGCGTATTAATACGATACACATTCACATCGTTACGCTGATTTGCTACATCCATCTGTGCATTCAGGCGCTGCATAGCCAAATCCATTTGCTGCTGCATCTTGGCCTGATCGATCTGATAATCCATCTGATCGTTCTGCATCTTGCGTTGAATCTCGGCAGTGTCGTTCTGCAACTCCTGCTGACGGATCTGAACAAGCGGATCTGGTTGCTGTGGCGGCATCAATAGTGGCGCCAACTGCTCAAGTGTTTCAGCAATCTGCTGGGCAATCATCGCGTCAATCACAGTCGGATCGATCTGAGGAATTGGCTCACCAGCCATCTGCGCCTCGTCTACACCCTTCTTCAGCACAGCCTCTACAATGTCGCGCGCAAACAAGGCCACATGCTCCTGAACGTGCGCTTGCAAAATACCAAAGGCTTGCGGGTTCGCCTGAATGGCAGGAGACTGAATTAATGACGCATGCACACGAATGTGGGCGCGATGATCTTGCTCCTTGAACGCCTGACTCGGCATACCCTTCAAGGCATTCGAGTTCTCCATTGCCGGATCCAAAGCCTGTGGTGGCTGCGGTGCCGGTAGAATTGCATCGATGTTTTTAACATCCAGCGCATCATACATCCGACGATAGGCTTCGTACAGGTTGTGCATCTGCGGCGCGGCCTGTGCAAGCTGCAACTGTGTCTGTGCAAGTGACAGGCGCTGCGCCATAGAGAAGATTGACGGGTCAGAGACTGGGAGAATATCTACACGCCCGTCAAAGTCCTGCGCCATAATCTGCGGGTCGATATTAGGCCCGATCTGATATGGATACGGCACTGGGTTATTAGCAAAGATCTCCGCCAACATACGGAACTCAGCTTTCTGAGCGTAATGCAGGCGCTTATGAATGCTTGAGATTACTTTAGATCCCTGCTCGATAAGTGCCACTGTAGTTCCCACGGGAGCTTGTGAGTTGACATCTGCGACCTTTGTGTCCGCAACCTGTGCAAATCGTCTGCCCGAATCAACGACCACCCCGAGTAGCTGACCCAGCGTTGCAGAAGGCTCCTTGTACGGGAGCGGCATAAGAGCATTGCGAATATCACCGCCGGGAACATCAAGATCGCGGAACTCACCCGGGTTAACAGGCTCATCGTCATTTCTAATACGAACGCCCCGTGCCTTAAACCCGCCCGGTAGATTCGATAACGTGCCAGCGTCGATAAGCTGGCGGAGAATAGATGTCGCAGCACGGCTCAACCCTCCAATCATGTGCAACAAACCGAACCCATAGAACCCAAAGCCCGGCAAAAACTTGTAGTGAACAAAGAAATCACGCTTGCGACGAAGCGGATCCTGCTCACGATAGTTCCGTACTAACGAGAGAATCTGTCCCGAATCAGCGTCCATAGTGACGATATACGGCAAGCGGATACCCGTAGGCTCACCCATCTCGTCCACATCCTCAAATCCCTCAAGGTCAAGATCAACGTGGACTTCATATATAGTATAAAGCTCGTCACTGTATCCCGGACGGAGTCCCTGAATTTCGTCAGTCTTGCTTCTAATTGTTGTGTCAGACTCGTCATCTTCTGATGGAGATAGGTCAACATCACGATATACACCTCCTACCTGTAACTTACGGATTTCATTTTCGCTCATACGAACAACATGTGTGTAACGCTCCGCTGTACGCAAATCTGATGCAGCATACGGCACAATCAAATCTTCAGCCGGAACAAACTTAGACACAGCCCGCTGCCGTGTCGGATCAAAATAAACTTTCTTAAAGGTGGAACCAGTGATCGGCAAATAGAACAACATCTGATCAGTGTCCTGATCAAACTCCTCCATCACCTCAGTGATCTGATAGTTCATGAAGTCCTTGACACGCTGGGCCTGATCCTCAACCTCTTTGCTCTGCTGCCCTATAATCTGCGTCTTTACAGGACCACCCGGCGGCAACATCTCTTTATAAGCCTGCGCCTGAAACTGCGTTACAGCCTCCGACAAAAGCGGATGTGTTACACCAGAAGCACCCAGAAACGGCTCGTTGCGCTCCTGATAATTAATACCAAGCAGCACCAAGCCCTTTGAAATAGACTCTTCCCAATCTTCTCTGGACGACTTGTCCTCATCAACACTATTACCAAGGTCCGAGGACAAAGAGCCAAGAACAGAATCGTCAAGAACCTCTGCCAAGTTTGCGTTGTGATCGTACTCTTCAGCTACAACCTCAACAGACTCCTCATCACCAACCATCTCAATACCAGCCGGTAACTCTTCCATAGGTACTTGGACCTCGGTCATCTGTTCTTCCATAGTCATGCCGGGGCCACCAGCACCCATTGCAGACTCAACCATCTGTGGAGGTAATGCCATACTAGAATATTCCTTTAAATCTCTGTGGACGGGCAATAGGGCTGAAGCCCTTGATCATACCGCCATTGCGTCTGGTTTGTGTCGAGCGCTCTTTTTTGATCTCGATATAACGATCATACTCAGCATCCGTAAGAGACTGAATATTCTTCAACGCCGTCGCCATAATCTGTTTGTCTGTTCGCATCCTATGAATATACCTTAAATATATCACCGATACCAGAACGTAAGTCAACCTTGCCACCGTCCTTGTACCTGCGGACCGCAAAAGTAGAGTTAGATCCGGGTTCTCCCTTCATAGGCGCAAGATCAATATACCGCATAGGTCTGGTTGCCTGAACAGCAGGGATATCACTTTCACCTATATACCCAAGATCTTTCGGATCAACAGTTCCCGTTTTAAGATCAGGGTATTGCCTCTGTAGCTCCTTAATAATTGTGTCTGGAACATCCTGATAGGTGGCTTTGTACGCATCTCTTTTCTTCATTAGCTTTTCTAGCCGCTCTATGTCCCCGTCTTTTTGGGCTTTCTTGATCGCATTACCCAGTCTATCTGGCACTTCCGCAATATCTCGGTAGTCGGGGAAGTAATAACGGTCTGAACCAGTGTCTACCGCATGCTTAATAGCTCTGTTGACCTGATACTTTATAGCCTGACTGTTCGTTTTAAACGGATTCTTGGGGACAAATCGAGCCTCTAGATCCGTATCTATACCTGAAGTTAGGTCAGTCATCCCGGCTATGTCGCCTTCTGTCTCATACTTATACTGTTTGTATAAAGCTGAATCTGTGGCGCTCTCAGTTGTGTCATCAACTGCGTCGTTTATGATATCTCTACGCTCTTTGGAAGCTTTGTCTCTAGCAAATTTTTTGCTGTCAAAATCAGCATAAACTTTAAACATATCATCTCTTGCCTTCAAATAGTCTTCGTGCGTAGATCTAACCTGCTTCATACTATCTTTTACAGTTTTAGTTGCTTTGGGGACTATGTTATCCATCACTTCAGAACTTCTAGATATCATCGATGCCGTAGGAAATGTGGCAGTTCTAAACTGTGTAGCAACATTTTCCACAAGTTCTGCGAGAGCATCTATTTTTCTTTGATTATCACCAAAAGCAACGGCTTGTACTGTATTTAATCCACGAGGCATATCCCCCACAACTTTTGCGTCAGCCGGTATACCCAGTATTTCTTTTAAGACTGCCTCGTTCTCTTGTATAAACGCTACCCTGTCACCTGTGCTTAAACTTTCAGTGCTTACCTTACGCAAGCCCAAGTCTGTTGCAGCAGAAACCACATCGTCACTGAAATCATATTCCTTAATAAGAGGCATGCTTTCGTACACACCCGCCTTCGATGCGTTTGTTGCCCTGTCGATCATGTTAAAACCAGCCATTAACTTTTCTGACGGAGAAGCTAATTGATTGTCAGGGCCAATAGAAATACCTATAAGCGAATTGGCATCACGCACTACATCCGTCGGATCTTCCGAACCAACACCAAACCTATACTCAAGATCTGAGGCACGGCGCTGTGCTTCATTTACGAGTGTTCCACTGGAACGCATTTCCGAATCAATGGTAAGAATTTGATTATTTATATCAGGCAGCGTTTTGAATTTAGGATGGTCCTGAATCTTTTCGTCAAAGCCTTTAAACTTGCGAACAAGTTCCGGGGTCAACTCCACTAAATTTTCCCCTACACCAGTCTCTTCACCTCGTGCTTGCCTCGTTAAATCCGCAGTCAAATCTGACTGATATTCACCACCAACCGTAGCCTTGCCACCAGTAATAGGATCGTCAAGCTGATTCACACGAGCCATACCTATAGGAGCCTGCGTATCAAAACGGAAGTGATCTAAATTATAGGGCGTGGCCGCAGGAGAGAAATCCGGGTTGTTCCGCACCCCCTGATCAAAAAATACAAGCTCTTCGTACTTTGTCATGCCCGGCGGCAGATTTACTATCTGCTGACTCCCACCAGCTACATCATTGGCGTTTATTTCCATACCAATCTTCGGAGCGTTTTGATTGTAATACTCTAAATAATCATCCGCAGATCTTCTAACAGTCTTGTTCTCGTTTATAAAAGAAGCAATCCCAGAAGCCTCAAGCTCTTCATTTTTAATACCAGCGTTCTTCAACCTCGAAGCCATCTGTTCGCCAGTAAAGCCCTTCTTACCCATCCCAAGAGTCTCTTCAGCGTTCAACAACACACTCTCAAGAGGCGAATAATCATCGCCAAACACTGCCATCTCTTCGCTATGTAACGGGTTGTTCATGACACTGCGATCAACGCCCGGGGTCCCCGGCGCGCCAACCGTCTTCTCAAGCGGCACGAACTCATCTGACCCAGCTTCGCGAACCAAAGGACCGAGGTCCGAGGGCGAAGCTTCAAGTTCAGCGGCCCCAGAACCTTTAACCTCGGCTCCCGAACCTCGGGTTTTCTTCATGATTTTTCCCAGTAAAGGAGCTATGCCCTCGAACGCCTTTTCAGCAACCTTACCACCAGCAGCGCCAAGTCCTGTGCCCAAAGCTGCACTGGTCGCGGTTCCAGTTAACCCCTCACCTTCACCAGCGCCGTAGATGCTACCTTCTAAAGCACCGATCTTTGCTGCACCCTTCAAGCCACCACGAAGAGCTAGGCCAGCAAGTCCTACACCCGTGGGTATCGAACCTACGATCTCGGAGCCATAAGCAGCGATAGGGTTAGTGTCACGAAATTCAGATATAGATTTACGGATGTCCGCGACTTCTTCGTCGTAGGATCTGTCACCAATCAGGGACCGAACACCAGCTTCGAGCTCATCGCCAAAGCCGAAGGTTACCCCCTGACCAATGGCACGAGCGAGATTGCCTGCGTAACTTGTCGGGGCTTTAGCCATTAGTAGTATTCTCTAGCTTTGCGGGGTGGGTCATCTTCAAACTCTTCGCCATTCAGACTGATAAAGCCACCCTGACGGAAACGCATCAAGGCCATCGTCATACTATCACAAAAGTCATCGTGTTCGCCATTGGGGAATGACGCTACTTCCTCGATAACTTCTTCTGCAAACTTCTCGCCTTCAGGATACCATACTTTTCCCGACTCGAATATAGGAGACACAATATGCATACGGGTTGTTTTATCCATACCCCCGCCCCCACGTTTTCGGCCCGGGCTAAATGTAGCTACAGGGAGGTTCAGTAACCTCATCTCGTCAGCTAGTGGTTGACCCGAAGCCTTCGCCTCAATCAGCATCAACTCGGGCTCCCAATATTCATACTCTTCCTGTGCAATGGCCTTTAGTTCAGGAAAGTTCCACCTCCCCTTCTTGGCATCCATCAATATAAGGTGCTGGTCACCATTACCAAATGGCTGGAATACTCCCCAAGTTGTAATTGCAGAGTAGTCAGCGGTTTCCTTTTTACTATAGGCAGTATCATAAGACTGGATGACGTAGTCCAAATCAGGAATATCATCGTGCTCCCACACCTTCCACCAATCCCGCTTGACCATAGCGGTTGCTTCTGAGGTAGGATTCTGTTGCCACTGGGCATTCCACTTACCAATAGACAGCGAGGCTTTTACTTTTAGTAATTCTTCTTTTTGCCAGAATTCAGGCCATAATGGTTCCCCCGAAGGCATAATTGCAGGAAATTCTACCACCTCCCACTGGTCAGCCATAATGTCTTTCTGCTGTGCTTGCAGTAACCTCCCGGTAATATCCTTCTTGGACCACCGGGTCTGGACAATAATGATGGTTCCCCCCGGCTGCAAACGCTGTCGAGGACCAGAAGTGTACCACTCGTACGCATTATCGTACGCTGTCGAGGATAAAGCATCTTGTTCCGAGTGCGGATCGTCAATAATTAACAAGTCAGCGCCACGGCCAGTCATTGCAGCACCCACCCCGGCTGCAAAATATTCCCCGCCAGCGCTAGTCTCCCAACGACCTGCCGCTTGGCTGTCCGGTTTTAGATCCGTATTAGGGAAGATCTCTTTGTAAATGGGATCAGCAATTAGGTCACGGACCTTTCTACCGAATCTTACAGCAAGTTCCGTGTTCATTGTAGCTTGAATAATTTTTAATTTTGGGTTTCTACCTAAAAACCAAGATGGCATGAGATAGGACGCAAATTCTGATTTAGAATGTCGGGGCGGCATGTTGACAATCAGTCTTTTTAACTCCCCCCGAGCAATCTTCTCGAGCTTTTCTGCGATAATTCGGTGATGGGTCCCCTCTATAAAACCCTCGTATACATGTTTTGCATACGTCATAAATTTATCTTGGGCCTCGTCACGAGTTGACAGGCGCTTCTGGTGCTCTTCCAGTAACAGGATTTCCTTTAGGACTTCCTCTGGCAGCAGGTCTAGATTGGATATCTGATTCATTTCCGAATGATAATACCTTCCAATGAATTTATCAACCCAGCTACGCCACGCCACATGTCAACCCCCTACCGCCAAATATAGGGGGCGGGGGGTCGATCAATCTCAAATCTGATTGCCGATCGATGCCAGTAACCCCAAAACGCGAGAAAAAAAAGCGCAAATCCAGTGATTATATCGGTTTTAGGGCTTGTGTTATGGGATTTATCTGATACGATCTTAGGTATTGAAACACAAACGAAGGGGAATTCGTTATGACTTTAAGAAACCAAATCATCGAGCAGCTAGGCGGTCGCCTGTTCACTGTATCATTCACCAAGCTTGACGGAACAATCCGTCAAGCCTATGGCCAGATCGTTCGCGACGATCGCTTGACCGACGATCAACCAAACGTGATCACGTTCATTGACTACTCGATCGCCAAGGAAATGCACGACGCGGGCAAGGGCAATGTGCGCCGCATGAAGCTCGAGGCCGGAACCTATACGATCAAGTCCGGTAAAACTATCATCTCTAACGCATCATAAGGGGAATTCATTATGAGCAAAGCTATCACTCGCATTCACGTTAACCAGCACCACATTCGCGAGAACGCCAAGACTGGCGATCGCAAGCCGGTGTTCACTATCAAGAAGGGCAGCACCAACACATACTCGAACGAGATCGAGATCGAAGGCCGCTGCCGCCTCGTATACAGCCCCGACAAGCCGTTGTCATGCGGTGCCAAGGTCTGGATCGAGGTACTCGATGAACACGGCATCGTTGCCAAGAACGCGGTGGCGTTCAAAGATCTCTAGACATAGGGGCTTCGGCCCCTACCGTCCGCCAGTGAGCGCTGGCGCTGAAGAGTCCAAAAGGACGAAACGGTAAACCAAATAGAAGGGGACTATACTATGAGACACGCATTCGTTGCACATAGAAGAACAGTCGCCAAGCGTATGACATACGTTTGGGGTATGATGATCATCGCCACCAGTACCGTTGGACTGGCTGGCTATCACTGTCTGTTTATCGATGACATGTTCGCCATCGTCACCGGCATCGGTATGATATCGATCGCCAGCGTTGGCCTGCCTTGGTCAATCCTTGGCTGTTTGTTTTCAATTCAAGATATGAATAGGGGGTAATTATGGCTAAAATTTACTACCACACTCAGGCAGCGGCCACCGGCAGATTTGTTATCTGGTCGACTGCAAAGTCTTTGACTGAGGCGGGCAAGACACTAGCCAAGCACAACAAGATCTGGCCTGACTCATCGAGCGATGGCAAGTTAATCACCATCGGCAAAAAGAAACGAGGATGCTCGAGCATAATACCGACCGCTGAGTATCGCTTGAATGGTGACAAGCTGGTACCAGAAACGAAGCTGGTGGCGTTTATGGATGACGGCACGTTCTCGTTTAACTTCTAATCAACCTAGGATCGAGTGCCAAGGTGCTCGATCCTTTCGCTTGCGGGCGTTCTTTTATATGACAGGGCGCAGGCCGCAGCGGGACGCAGGCCGCAGATTTTAGGGCTTGCGATATCCCATAAAATCCGATAAGCTTTCTCTATTAACTCATGAAGGGGAAAAATCATGAAAACACAAAACTCAATCATATATCGCGGGCCGTCACAAATTGACCCCGAAGAGAATATTGTCGTTGTCGCTATAACCAAAAGCAGCAATTCTAAAACAGGTAACATGTTGCAAACATATATCTTGTGCGATAACGGCCTTGATCCAATGCTGAATAACAAGCTTGGCAATGACTATTCAATCTGCGGCAATTGCAAGCATAGGGGCGAAGCGCAAGACATAGACGCCCCGGGCAAGCATGCCAAAGGCCGCACATGCTACGTTGCGTTATTCCAAGGTGTTTTAAATGTCTGGAAACAGGTTCAGAAAAACGCCTATCCAACGGCGCAGGGTCATGAAGCTATAGCAAAGCTTGGCGCGGGTCGCATGGTTCGGGTTGGTACATACGGCGACGGCGCAGCGGTTCCAAATTATATTTGGGACAGCCTATTGAGCGAGGCCGACGGCCATACAGCCTATAGCCATCAAGACGACCTTGCAGGCGTTGACGTTGACGCAGGCCGTTATATGATCAGCGCGGACACATTAACGCAGGCCGTCCAAGCTTGGAAAGACAGCAAGCGCACATTCCGCGTCATAAATGACGTTGAAGAGGTCGTGAAAGGGTCAGAGGTGCTATGCCCTGCCAGCAAGGAAGCAGGTCGGCGGGCAACGTGCGACACATGCAAGCTTTGCGCGGGTGCTTCGATCAAAGCTAAATCAATTGCTATCGTTCTTCACTAGGGTTTCCCCTGATACCCTGCCATCCTATCGGATGGCAGGGTATTTTCTTTATACCTATATCATATGATCGAGGGCGCAGGCCGCAGGCCGCAGGATCGAGGGCGCAGGCCGCAGGTCATCGACCCCCGAACCACGACTCTAGGGCGCAGGCGCGCAGCGCCAAGGGCGCAGATCGTATATCACCACACCATCGAGCCGCAGAACGCAGGTCATCGATCCTCGATCCTTGCAACTCGACCGCAAAACCGCCGTCAAATAATAATACATCGCCCTCAGAGGGGCAGTGTAACAGGAAAAAACTTACGCCATTACACCTAGTATGCGAGAGATGCCATGCAATCTGTGACTTTGAGATGGAAACCTTTCGATTTTTAATTATTTTTAACTCACACCAAATCGGCACACCATCTATGCACAGATAAACGTCAGGCATCCCCTCCCCTGTCCGATTTTCCACCCGCTGGAAGTGGCTCTTTTTCGGTAAATTCTGCTTCAACGATGTCCACAGTGACTGCTCTGTCTTTGGCATCTTCAACCCTTTTCATTTCTGGATCTGGGAAAGCGTTCGGATATTCTTTGCGGATGGCAGACAGTCGCGCCACGATATCTTCACGCGACATATTATCTAGCTGGTGAACGTGCGTTGACTCCCGCCGATCGATGGTCAACCCGCCAAGGCTCGAACGTATCTTCTCAGCGTTGATGGCAGCAGAAAACTGACCAGCCTCTTCCGCCGATCGAGACAACTCATCGAACCGCTTCAACTGATTCATCAAGGTCACGCCATATTTGCGCTCTCGTGCCTCGCGTAGTTCTTTTATCAGTTCGGGTACGTCAGGGAATGATCTGCCATCGAGCAGCTTGGCTGCGTGTTGGGCTGCGCTGCCGTCAGCATAGCCAGCCTTTCGAGCGCATTCAGCATTAGACCATCGACCATCAACATAAAACTTTGCAAACTCTCGCTGCCTTTGGGTCAGTCCAGCGGGTCTGCCGCCCTTGTTCTTGGGCAAACTATCGTCAGTGTCCATAGTGTTTTTTCTGCCTTTCTATTTTTTTAAAATCAAAAATCCAATCTCGCGACCATCAACAGAGGTTGAAAGTGTCTTACTGTCTTGTAAGTGTCTCGCCTGTAACTGTTTGTGGAAGCCAAACAAGACACATAAGACACATAAGACACCATTTTTAAAAAAAATATTTTTATTTTTAACAACCCGTAGAAAACATTATATGCCCCTGCATTTTGTGCTTTGACTATATGGGATTTATCTGATACGGTTCTCTTATACAGTCACCTAACTATATAGGTGCAAGGTTCGAGGTTCAAGGGGCAACGACATGGAAACAAAGACTAATCAAATAGATTATAAAGTTATTCGCCACGCGGATGTATTTCTGCTTATGCCGCAGAATGATGAGGCCAGAGATCACCTCGAAACCTACCGCTTTTCTTATGATATCTATGGTGAGGGCGACCGTGTTGAGACGCCGTTCAACCAGAATGGTGGCCTGATCATGCTCCCAGAATATCTACAGGGCTGGGTTGATTGTTTTGAGGATGAATGGATTGTGTCCTATGAAGTCTAATCCGCGAACAGCCCATATCACCGTAGGACTACGCAAGCCGACACTAGGCGCGCGGGTCTTGCATCTGGCTATAAACAATCGGGCGTGGTTGAAGGCGGCTATGTCCAAGCGAATTGCTTATGGAGGTAAGAAGAATGGATAAGATGATTGAATTGGAGTTTAAGCTTCGTGATGGTGGTTCTTACTATCTTTGCGACTCAAAGTTTTCGGTGATGTCTGGCAGGATCAGAAGGCAGGTCAATGCTGTCGAGAGTTACATTGAGCATTATGCATCGGTCAATGGCTATGCCGTGAAGCATTCTTATGAAGAGGTGGTCGAGATGATCCGCAAAGCAAAGGGGGCGAAGTAATGCAGCAAGTTGATTACAGGTTCGAGAACCACGGTTCTATATTCTTGTGCCAGCCATTGAATGGTGCAGCCAAGGACAATTTGGATCAGGCGTGTGAAGGCACTGATGATTTTCATATTCGTTGGGGCGATGCCTTGGTCATTGACCATCGGTTTGCTAACGACATTGCCCAGCAGTTAATCGAGGAAGGGTGGGTAATAGAATGAACTATTTAAAAGACATGACCAACGAACAGCTAAAAGCCTGTTTGTTGGATGATATGGAAAGTTTACGCGATGGCGGATGGGTTCAGCACGTTGAAGGTCACTGTCCTGATGATGACAGCATTGACGCTACGGTTTCAGTAATCGAAGAAGTGTTCAGACGCATTGACGTTTATTCTAACAAGAGGAAGCCGCATGACCGACATGCGTTGTCGAACCAGTTAATCACAAATGCTTTGAAGCGAGGAGACATAAAATGACTATTGATGCAGAAGTTCAAATGGGTTGCGCTGGTATGCCGACAATTCATTTGGTGTATTCGCCAAACAGGGCGGAGTGGGAAGAGATTGCCGAAGGCATTTGGATTGGTGCGCTCGAGGGTGGCAGCAACCACTGGATCGAGTACATCCACACTGGCGGCAACGATCTGAAGTCTGGCAAGGAAATTGTCGAGAAGAATTTTGAAATCATCATGCATGTGGATGACGGTGAGCCGCAGCCTACACGCTGGTACAGGAATTCTTTTGATGTAATTGTCGAGGGCATTGCACTGCTTGACGATCATCGCAGGGGCTTGGTGTTCAGTGACCTTGGTCAACTGGATGCCTATGACTATGACCTGATTATTCAACTAGGTACATTTGGTAAGGAGGTATTTTGCTAATGGCTTACACATATAAATCAATTGATCCGGAGTCAGGGATCATGTGGTGCGTTCGGGCAGTGTTTCTGGGTGACAGCTACGGTCTGGGTGATTGCCTGACATACAACGACAAGGATGATCGTCACGGCTTCAATCGTGACGACAATCCCCTGATCGAGTTTTACGATATGGACTCGACTGCCGCCAAGATCATGGCAGATGAGAATGATATCATCGCGGAGCGGGGGCAGTTTGTCAGCCGCTACTATCTCGACACTTTAAACAGAACCGATTGGTCGCAGGGTGGCGGTCTTAATCTGGACGGCGGCGTGGATCGATGGTCTGTGTCTGGGGAGTTCATGGTCAAGGCTATGGATGCCGTGAACATCGAAACCGATTATGGTCATGCAAAGCGCGTGAAAAGCAGGGAGACTGAAGATGCCTAAGAAACAGCAGTGGCTTGTTAAGGCTACATATCAAGAGGCCAGCGAGTGGGTCTTGGATCGTGATCTCGATGACGCACATTATTGGTATGTGAAGTGGGATCGGCTCGAGGTGCAGTGGGAAGAGGGGGGATCGTTCGAGACGATCTATCCCGACTACCCTGCCTCAGATAATTTTGATTTCAAACGTCCAGAGGATGTGAGCGTAGAGGAGTACGAGTGATGACTAAAACTTTAATGGAGTGTTTGAACTGCAAGCACACAGAAGAGCATATCGCGCCGCTTCCGGAGCAATGCCCCAAGTGTCAGTTCTATTGCTATTACACGCAAGAGGAGATGGACGATGACTAATCGTGGATCATATCGTGTAAAGGTTCGGGTCACAACCGAACGTGAGGTGGTCGTCCAAGCTGACGGCCTTGATGAGGCAGAGATCAAAGCAATGGTCGAAGTGGTGGCACTGACTGGTGGCACTGATGCAGAAGTTTTATGGGCAATGGAGGTAGGAAATGAGTAATGTACCAGAGGGTTTTCAGGATTGGTCGTTGGACGAGAAGTCAGCGTATTGGGATAAGCAGCGCGAGAAGGATCGTGCGTGTCGCCAGAAGGGCATCGACAAGCTGTCGCAAGAGCAACGCGATGCAGTGAAGGAAGCTTATGATGCAATCAGCAGTGCGATGATGAGTCTGCATGAGTGTCAGGATTTGTGGATGTCTGATGTCAAGAAACTGGACGACAGCATGTGGCAACTGCGCCGCCTGTTTAATCTGGAGGTTAAAGATGACTGATGATCGTTTAATTCATGTCGATGAAGAGGTTCGGCGGACGATGCGCGAGTTCGGAGATGCGATATTCGAGGAGGTAACACAAGCGGAGATCGATGCGAAGTGGCGCGAGTATCAGAAGGTGAAAGCCTTTCAGAAAGAGGGGTTGAGTTATGTCCCAAAGTTTTAGCAGGGCGCATGGCAGCCCGCGTGATCGAGGTTCGGCGGACAGGTATTATGGTCGCAGCTTCGACCCGCACTGGTATCCAGAGGGGACAGGCAAAGGTTCGAGGATCGAGTTGCGAGATATGTCAGCCGATGAAATTGTTGCCTACACCAAGGGCTTTAATGAGGAAGAAGACAGAAAGGATTGGGGGGAAGGATAAATGGTTAGCAAAGAACAGTTGAAAGCGGCTCTGGAAATTCCGGAGATCGTACCACCGAAACGCAGGGTGCAGGTTCGAGGGGATATTCAAACCCCAGCGCAGAGGGAGGTCAGAGAGCGGCTGAAACACATGAACCATATCGCAATGGGGTTTCAAAAGCATGGGTATAAGTACAACGGCGGGACAAGCTGGGAGGATAAATAGAATGGGTAAGGTCAAAGGTTGGATGATGGAGATGGAAGAAGACGCGCTCCATATGGACAAAGATTCGTGGATCGAGATCCACGGTGAATATTACTTGCCGATTTGGGAAGAGGCGCAGATGCAGAGGCTCGAGAACGATGCAGAGTAATTATGTACCAAACATTTCGGAATTCTTGGTGGGTGTAAAGACCGCTGACTATGACGAGGAAAAATATTTCTTGAGAAATACAGGAAGGTTCGAGGTGGCTTTTACTGTGCGGTTTACAAAAACCTACAAGGTAAGGGCTAAGACTAAGCACAGAGCGACAGAGCTTGCAAAAAACCGGCTAAGAAAAACAAATTTGAGTGTGAACACCAGACATAAAATGGTTGTTGAAACAGTGAAACACATGGTTACGAGGGGTATATAACAATGGGTTTTGAAGATGATCCAGCGGCGGTCAACGAGCCAGACATTGGTCGGGTTTTCCGACCGGCAACCGAAGTCATGTCGCGTATGGGTGGGGTTTCATCCCTGAATCAAGGGGATGCACCGCTAACCAAGTCACAAAAAGATGCAAAGCGCATCGCTGAGAATGTACGGTTCGGTACGTTCAGTCGAAAGGGGTAAGAAAATGTATATGAAAGAAGAAGCGTCAAAAGAAGAGGCAGAGGCCGGAAACAAACTAGAGGCTTTGCTCGATGATTTTAAAGAGTTGAACATTGACCCTGACACGGCTTCGTTTCTTCTCATCACCGCAGGCATGATGCTGATGCTGAACAGCAACAAGGACGACCCGCATTATGTAAGCTACTTGCTTTCCACCGCGATCATGAATGCTTCTGCACACGCATCAAACGAATTAATGAAAGCCGAAGAAAATGGGGGGACAAAACATTGAGTATGATCATAAAAGGTGATGGGTCTTGGCAGAAAAAGCTGGGCGCAGGACGATGCCCTAAGTGCGGGGCATCTGTTGAAACGCAGCTTGTGCCAAAAATTAAGAAGATCTGTAGCTCCTGTGGGCTACAGATCATTGACAGTAAGCCGCAGTCTGATAATATAACAGATAATACAATGCCATCTGAGTGGGAGCCAGACATGAACGAGACTAAGTTGATGCCTACAGAAGAGGACATAGCAGATAAGGAAGGCCAGATGGAGTGGTCTGTCGCTGTCCACTATGTCGAAGCTGCAATCCACAAATTTATTGTAGATATGCGGAAAGATCCGGCTACCCCGGATGTAGTGCTTGAGGAAGATTTACCAAATTTGAGGTTGGCATGGAACAGAATACTCAGGGGTTGAACAGGATAATAAGAATCCTTGACGAGGAGCTTGTGGAGTTGCAGACTGCTGGCTTGTACAAAGAAGCAGAAAAGACACGCAAAAGATTAGAAGCGTATGTCAATATGCGATCCACTGCTCAACGTCTGATAAAGGAACTTCCTGATGACAACCGAAGATAACGATAACGTGGTTTATCTGCCCAAGAGAATAGAGATTAAGATGGACGCTGTCCCTCTGCTCTGTGAAATAGCGGGCAAAACACTGGAGGATGTCGTAATTCTTGGCACTGCTCAAGACGGCAGCATCAAGATGATCACATCTCAGGAAGATGTATCAGATATTTTATACTATCTTGAAACAGCAAAACACGCGCTTATGTCTGAGGGGTTAGACTACCCAGACGAAGAATAGGTGTATTGTGAGGGGCATATGCAATTCGACTTTAAAACCAAACCGTATGAGCATCAACTCGTTGCTCTTCAAAGGTCGTATGATAAGACCAATTACGGCTACTTCATGGAGATGGGGTGCGGGAAATCAAAGGTACTTATCGACAACTTGGCGTGGCTTCACGTTAACAAGGGGCTTGATACGGCAATCATCATCGCTCCGAAGGGTGTCTATAGAAACTGGCAGATATCAGAAATACCTGCTCATTTACCAGAGGACATTGAACACGAGGTTTATGTTTGGAATCCGAATCCAAACAAAGCCGAAGCTCAACGCCTCAAAGCTGGCATCGAGGAGCGTGGTAAGCTCCGCATCCTACTGGTCAACGTGGAAGGATTCGCAACTCAGAAGGTCAAGAAATTTGTGGATCTATTCGTTCGCGGAACGCCGTTCCTACTTGCGATTGATGAGTCAACAACTATTAAGAACCCAAAAGCCAAGAGGACTAAGGCTCTGGTGGCGCTTGGTAAGTCGGCATCGTTTCGCCGGATACTCACAGGGTCGCCAGTCACTAAGTCGCCAATGGATCTTTACTCGCAATGTGAATTTATGGACAAGCGACTGCTTGGATTCGACTCATATTTTTCTTTTCAAGGGCGGTATGCCATCACAAGAACTCAACGGATGGGCAGCCACAGCTTTCAGCAAATCGTGGGATATAGAAATCTTGACGAGCTTTCGAGCCGTCTTGAGACTTTTTCGTATCGTGTTACGAAGGAAGAAGCACTCGATCTTCCGGACAAAATATACACTACTAGAGAAGTATCTTTAACTGACGACCAACATCGGCACTATATGTCACTAAAGGAAGCGGCTATCGCAGTGCTTGAGGACGGAGAACTGGTATCGGCTCCAGCCGTGATGACCCAGTTGCTGCGCCTTCAGCAGGTGCTGTGCGGCCACTTGATGTCAGACGATGGTGAGCTAGTTGAGATACCTACGAACCGCCTGTCTGCCCTACTAGCGACGGTTGAGGAGATGGATGGTAAGGTTATCATCTGGTCTAGATTCCGGTACGACATAAAAGCTATTGTAGCTACTTTAGCTAAAACTTATGGGGCTGACTCTGTCGTGTCGTACTTCGGGGACACAACAGATGAACAACGTCAAAACGCTATAGCGTCATTCCAGTTTGGAGATGCGAGGTTCTTTGTTGCCAACCCACAGACCGCAGGTTATGGCTTGACTCTGACGGCTGCGACTAACGTGATTTACTACGCCAACGACTTTAATCTTGAGACAAGAATACAGTCCGAGGATCGATGTCATCGAATCGGTCAGAAGAAATCAGTAACCTACGTTGATTTGGTTACCCGAAACTCTATTGACGAGCATATTGTCAGGACGCTTCGGGCAAAGATTGATCTGTCTGCGAAGACTCTGGGTGAAGAAGCTCGGAAATGGTTGCAGGTTTCTCCCCGTTGAATCGGCGGTTAGCCGCGTTTTGTGCAGAATTTTTTGGTGCAGTGTGACGGTTAAAATGGTGAGGGTACTTGTGAACGTCATGAGTTTCGAGGCAAACATAAAGGAGTTGAACACCAAGCTTTCGTTGGAGGTCAGTAAGGGTACGAGATATAATACTATCGTCACTGCGGCGGGACAGAGTCTTAACATCGAAGTAATGAAAGACTCCGTTTTTATCGAGGGCTATAATATCAACTGGCCCCTGCTCGATAAAGGGTGTGTAAACATAACAACCTTGACCGATCAGGTACTCAGCAGCGAGAAGCTCCGATCTTTTGCCAGACGCAATATTATTATCTGGGCCGTCACTTATTTTTTTAGATCGTCTCATTTGGTACTTGACCCCCTAAGTGAATATAAGATAAGTTAACGTAGCACACAGAATATATGGAGGTAAATAGGTGGATACCACAAAGTGGAAATCAGTGGCAGTTTCTGTCACAGTTTATGAAGAGTTGCGGAACATGGCAGAAAAGAATGACCGCAGTTTAAGTAAACAAGTAGCGCATCTGGTTCGTATGGCAGCGATCGATGCGGAGCATTCAGAGTCTAGAAAAAGACACGCCGTAGCATAAAGCCTATTGACTACCCCGTACCTGCTAGTGTAGGTACGGGTCTCTAAACCCGAAGGGGTAAAACTTTAATGTGTAACCAAGGAGAAGTAGGATGAGCGATATTTTCTCGCTAATGGATGAGGCAGTCGAAGCCAACAAGTTCGACACTGTAAGCACTGAGGGGGCGTCTCGCCTATCAAACCTCATTAGAGAATCTCTGGATCTGGACAGCAAGATTGCTGATGCAGAGCAGTATCTAAAAGACCTCAAGTACAAGAAAAGAAAAGTTAACGAAGAGGACATCCCGGCTCTTATGCAAGAGATGGGAATGGACAGCATTACCGTTGATGGTAATAAGGTAGCCCTTCGTCAATTTGTTCACGCTCGTATCACGGAAGACAAGCGCGATGAAGCGTTCGCTTGGATCCGCTCGGTTGGCGAGGGTGACATTATCAAGAATGATGTAACAGTATCTTTCAGCAGCGGTCAGGATAATCTTGCTGGCGCTGTTGTTGATGACCTGCGTAATCAGGGGCTAGACCCAGCGCAGAAAACCCACGTTCACCCCCAGACCTTGAAGGCTTGGGTAAAGGGACGTATTGAATCTGGTAAAGAGATCGACTTTGATACCTTTGGTGTCTTTGTCGGAACCGAAGCAACGATAAAGAGGAACTAGAACGATGGCTGATACAGCAGTAGTTGAGAAGAAGTCCACCTCGGTGGTCAGTTTTATGGACGAAGCATTCGAGAATGCTGGTCAAGGTCTTGAGAATATTGGTGCGGAGGATATGCAGATTCCGTTTATGCGGATTGTGCAGCCACTGTCACCACAGCTAATGAAGAACGATGCAAAGTTCATCAAAGGCATTTCAGCAGGAGATATCTTCAACACTGTAACCGGAGAATTCTGGGAAGCAGATGAAGGGGTTGTGGTTATCCCGTGCGCCTACCAAATGAAGTATCTTGAATTCCAACTGCGTGAGAGCGGTGGCGGTTACATGGGTGAGATCGATCCGATGAGCCCAGACCTTCGTCGCACAGAGCGGGTTGGCTCTAACGAGATTCTTCCATCAGGTAATGAGTTGGTTCGCTCCGCTCAGTTCTTGTTGCTGACAGTTGATAAGGATGGTCGCACATCTGAACTGATCTGTGACATGAAGAAGACTCAGATGAAGATCGCAAAGCAGTGGAACACGCGCCGCGCCGGGATGCAGATCATGCACCCAACCAAGGGCTTGTTCAATCCACCAATCTGGATGACCGCTTGGCGCTTGAAGTCTGTTCAAGAGAGCAACGACAAAGGTTCGTGGTACAACTACGCTGTGTCTTCGGTCGATATCTCAGAAGTTCCTGAGTCGGCTGTGCTTCATGCAAAGAAACAGTATGAGAAATTCCAGAAAGGTGAGATCAAGACCTCTGGTGGAACAGCAGAAGAAATGAACACTGCTTCTTCTGAACCAAAGGACGATATCCCGTTCTAGTCTAAAAATTAGGGTGGGGGTGCATACGACTCCACCCTAGCTGCTGAATGGGGGCAGCAGAAAGGTTGTTCGGGGGGCTCATACCCCAACAACCACCCCCTGCCTTAAACCAATAAGGGGCACAGTTATGAACCAAGCAGAAAAGTTCATGGCTGCATTTACCGGATTTAGTGCAGCGCATGGACAGACACAGATATCAGATGAACGACGAGCCGGTAAGCAAAAAGCTAAGTCGAGAATCGTTAGGCAGCCGCTAACCTTAGACCTTATCAAGCATCATCTTGAGGGCAAGAATGGCGTAGGCTCTATACCAATTAACGAGGACAACCAGTGTAAGTTTGGCGCCCTCGACATTGATAAGTACCCACTAGATCTTGAGGCGCTTGATAAAAAGCTGCGTAAGATGGAGGTGCCTTGTGTTACCTGCCGCTCGAAGTCTGGCGGCGCACACATATTCTTTTTCTTTACAAAGTGGATCAGTGCAGGAGAGTTCCGTGATAAAGCTTCAGAGATTTCTGCCGTACTTGGTTATGGCGGCTGTGAGATTTTCCCAAAGCAAGAACAGATTCTTGTCGAGCGTGGCGATGTGGGTAACTTTATTAACCTGCCGTACTTTGATGAGGAACAAACTCTCCGCTACGCGATTAAAGAAGACGGAGAGCCAGCGTCCCTAGAGGAATTTCTTGAGCTTGTTGACAGGAGGAGTGTGGATCCGGATGCTTTTGTTGGTTTAACATTCGGTGAGCAGGTCGACGAGTTTAAGGATTGGGCCCCCTGTCTGAACTGTATGTTCGGACAGGGGATACCCGAAGGTACACGCAACACAGTTATGTTTGCCGCAGCCGTTGGTTGTAAGAAAGAGCAGCCAGAAAACTGGAAGGCTAGGCTCGAAGAGATTAACAACAAGTTTGCCAACCCGTCATTGCCAGCGTCTGAGATTGTAACGATCCAACAGCAGCATGAGAAGAAAGAGTATGGCTTCCCCTGTGATCAGGAGCCGCTCAAGTCTTATTGTAACAAGTCTCTTTGCAAGACAAAGAAGTTTGGTATCGGCAGTCACGTTTCCAATATTGATGTGACAGGTCTTTGCGTTGTGAAGTCTGAGCCTCCGGTATGGTTTTGTGATGTGGGTGGACAGCGCGTTGAGTTGGACACAGATGATCTTCAGACACCGCAGCGTTTCCAGAAGGCGTGTATGGAACAGATACACAAGATGCCACCAATGATGAAGATGGCTGATTGGCAGAACATTGTCGGCGCACTAATGGAAGATATGAGTGAGATCGAGGTTCCAGAAGAACTGACATACAAAGGACAGTTCATGGATCTGCTCGAGGCGTTCTGTGATGGGCGGGTGCAAGCGCAATCCGCTGAAGAGATAAGCCTTGGCAAGCCTTTCACAGAAGAAGGCTTGACCTACTTCAAGATCGAATCCCTAATGAAGTATTTACGAAACCAGAGATTTGATAACTACAGCCGTGGTCAGATTCAGGAACGTCTGAAGGAACTAAACAATGGCAACGCGGCTAACGGTAAGAAATATTTTCAAACCACAAAAAATGAAACCAAACAGTTGCGTGTGTGGTGGGTGCCTGCCTTTAACAGAGAGGTCCAAGTTCCGAGGATCGAGGTTCAAGGTGATGGGGTGCCGTTCTAATGTATGTAGCTTATTTTTTATGTGACACCTGTGGTCACCGTTGGAAAACTTATTATCGCAAGATAAAGCTATTAGAGCTTGGCGATACTTGTGACAACTGTATCGACCAGCTTCCCTATAAAGAGGATTTTCGGGGGTATGTTTCTGAGCCACACTTTTTTGAGAAGGTAGATTAAAATGGAAACAACTATCTTCGGACCCCCGGGTACAGGTAAGACAACCCGTCTTATTCAGATTGTTCAGGACGAGCTAACCAGTGGCACCAAGCCGCATGATATTGCGTTCGTATCTTTCTCTCGTAAAGCAGCAGAGGAAGCGCGTACTAGGGCTTCGGTTAAGCTAAACATGAATGCGGATCAGATGGTTTGGTTTCGCACTCTTCATTCGTTTGCTTATCAATGTCTTGGATTAAGTAAAGACAGGGTCCTTCGGGGACCTGATTATTCGCGTATAGGTGAGTTGTTGGGTCTTGAGTTTACCGCGAACTCTTCAGTGTCAATGCAGGACGGTGTTTTGTTTAGCCCGGGAAGAAGCGGCGATGCGTACTTGTCTATGATTCAGATGGCTAGAGTTACTGGTTGTACTCTTGAGGAGCAGTTCTCAAAAACAGCAGACCAGAGGCTTCATTTCCAGCAGCTAAAGCTAGTGGATCAGGTGTTTAGGGATTACAAGAAAGAAACAAACAAGGTCGAGTTTGTGGACATGATCGAGGACTTTATCACTCAGGGTCACTGTCCCGAGTTTGATGTTCTGATTGTGGATGAGGCACAAGATCTGGTTCCTTTGCAGTGGCGCATGATTCACGAGGTTATAAAGCCTAGATCAAAGCGCATCTATTATGCGGGCGATGATGACCAGTGCATTTACTCTTGGATGGGGGTGGATGTGAAGGATTTTCTGAACGCATCGGACAATAAAATCATATTGGATAAGTCATATCGTTTGCCTATATCAGTGCATAATATGGCGGATTCTCTGGTAAAACAGCTAGCAACTAGACAAAAAAAGTTTTGGAAACCTACAGATGAAACTGGCTCCGTAGTGTGGCATCGTGATATCCTTGATGTGGACATAACAACCGGAGAGTGGCTAATCCTAGCCCGCACCAATTTCATTGCCAACAGAATCGCAACCACACTTAAAGAGCAAGGATTCCTGTTTTGGCGTGAAGGCTCCGGTTGGTCCATTTCCCCAAATGTTCTCACCGGAATCGAGGTATGGTTAAAGCTATGCAAGCAACAGCATCTGTCGGCACAAGAATTGAAAAAACTATCGCCCCTATTAACGGCTTCCGTCATTACGAAGTCTGGCAGACGAGCCCTCGCAAACTTAGATCCCGAACTAACCTACACGCTAACCGATATTCAAGACCAGTGCTCCCTATCCGCGACTGCGGAGACACCGTGGCACGAAGTGTTGAAAGTGTCGGAGAACGAGAGAATATACATTTCGTCAGTACGGCGTATGGGCGAGTCTATTTTGACGGGGACGCCGAGGATCAAGATATCGACGATCCACAAAGCAAAAGGTGGCGAGGCGGATAACGTCGCCCTTCTTTTAGATTCATCACGAGCATGCGCGAATAGCGAGGATCAGGACGCCGAGGTTCGGACGTTCTACGTTGGGCTTACTCGCGCCAAGAAATCGTTGCATATTATTGAACCTCAAACACAGTATGGATTTGCATTATGAAAACTAGAGAAGACTTCCTCAACAAGGCCGAAGAGTTAATTAACGGTCCGAGGGCCAAGGAGTATGGTCCTGCTAAGATGAACCACGAGCGGATCGCTGCCATCTGGAATGTGTTCTTGGAGAAGAAGCTGGTTCATGCAATTACGCCGGAAGATGTAGTGGCTTGTATGATTGGCCTCAAGCTGGCTAGACTTGCAGAGGACACAAGCAAGGACGACTCTTGGGTGGATATCATTGGCTATGCTGCGCTTGGTGGGGAGATAGCAAATGATGAAAGCTGACGGGCTGGATAAAGCCATTATTGGGGCAACTCATGACATTGCGACAGGACATTTTCGCTTGGTCTATGATGTTGATATGTGCATAGACATTCTTGCCAAGGACATGACCAGATCCGAGGCTATGGAGTTTTTAGAGTACAATACTTTTGGGGCATATGTGGGGCCAGACACACCTTTGTTTATGTTCAATAATTGGGAATCGTTGCTGGAGGAAGACAATGCGTGAGTATCAGATGAATCTACTGGACATCGATGTCAAGGAAGCCGCTCTCGGTTTTACTGACGAAGATGACTGGGCGCCGCCGTCTTCTTTCCCAGATCTTACAAACTGTGAGCGTATTTCAATTGACTTGGAAACATGCGACCCGAACCTCATGACGTTGGGGCCGGGCTGGTGCCGCAATGACGGATATGTCATCGGGTATGCTGTGGCTGCTGGGGATTTTGTAGGGTACTTTCCTGTACGCCACGAAGGTGGTGGCAACCTGCCAGAAAAGACAGTGGTCAACTGGCTAAAGAAACAGATGGCTACACCTAACATTGAGAAGGTCATGCACAATGCGTTGTATGATCTGGGCTGGATGCGTTGGGCAGGGATCGAGGTCCAAGGTCCGATTGTCGACACAATGATAGCCGCGCCTCTGATTAACGAGAACCGTCGGTTCTACAACTTGAACTCCTTGGCTAAAGAATATCTGGCCGAGAACAAGAATGAGAAGATGTTGCGGGCAGCGGCAGCAATGTATGGTGTCGATCCAAAGTCAGGTATGTGGAGACTACCAGCTAGGTTCGTTGGTAAGTACGCCGAGCAAGATGCGGCTGTTACCCTTCGCCTGTGGGATCGGCTACGTCCGGAGATCATTAAGGAAGAAGTATCCTCGATCTTTCAGCTAGAGACTGATCTACTACCAGTCCTGTTTGAGATGAAGACACGCGGTGTTCGGGTGGACATAGACAAGGCAGAGCAGGTTAAGAAAGATCTGAAGCAGCGTGAAGATATTTTACTTAAAGAAATAAAGGAAGAGACTGGCATCTTCGTTGAGCCTTGGGTTGCGACATCGATAGCAAAGGCGTTCGACGCGATTGGCGTGTCGTATTCCCGGACAGAAAACTCGAAGGTTCCGTCCTTTACAAAACAGTTTCTGTCGAATCACACTCACCCAATAGCGCAGAAGATTGTAAAGCTTCGCGAGTTTAACAAAGCCAACACAACCTTTGTTGAGACGATTCTTCAGCATTCTCATAATGGACGTATTCATTGCGACTTCAATGCTCTTCGTTCTGATGATGGTGGTACTGTAACGGGTAGATTTTCCTCGAGCAACCCCAACCTACAGCAAATCCCTGCCAGAGATCCAGAAATCAAAGGCATGATCCGTGGGTTATTTATACCAGAAGAAGGCACCAAGTGGGGAAGTTTTGACTATGCTTCACAAGAACCACGCTGGCTTGCACATTACTGCGCTCAAGTCACAGGAGTTCACAGGCATCCACAGATTGACGATGTTGTGAACGCATACAAAGAAGGCAATGCTGACTTCCACCAGATGGTTGCTGACATGGCAGGCATTAGCCGCAAGGATGCGAAGACTGTTAACCTTGGTATCATGTACGGCATGGGGCGCAAGAAGCTAGCAGGGGTAATGGACATCAGCGAGGAAGAAGCAAAAGATCTTCTGGCGAAGTACCACGAGAACGTACCGTTTGTTAAGGGCATAGCTGACATGACCTCGAACCGTGCTTCAAGCGTCGGGAGTATTAGAACGTGGCTGGGGCGTAAGTGCCGCTTTGATATGTGGGAACCTAGGTCTTTTGGCTTCAACAAAGCTATGCGTCTTGAAGAAGCCATAAAAGAATATGGCGGCAGGGGGATGATTAGACGCGCCTTTACATATAAGGCTCTAAATAAATTGATCCAAGGTTCGAGTGCCGACCAAACAAAGAAAGCGATGGTTGATTGTTTTGCCGAGGGCCTAGTTCCGATGTTAACGGTTCACGATGAACTGTGCTTCAGTGTAGAATCAAAGGAACAGGCTGACCGTATCGTCGAAATCATGACAACATGCGTTCCGGATCTTAACGTGCCATTTGAAGTAGACGCCGAACTAGGCGACAATTGGGGGGAAGTAGGATGAACAACAAGCCAGTCCACTGTCCGCGCTGCGGAAATAAGTTACGCACTATTTATGTCCACGGGCATGAGCAGTGCTTTGAATGTAATCAAGTTATAGATGACTGCTGTCAGGGTGAAACATGTGATCCTGAAATGGAGAACAAAGATGTTTGAAGCTATGATACTAATTTGTTTGGTTTCATTACCCGGCGAGTGTACGGCACTAAAAGATTTACGAGGGCCATACGAAACGATGGGCCAGTGCAATGTACGGTCGTCTGAAATGGCGCAAAGTATAGAAGAAGATCCTAGGGTCAAGAACCTTTATACAGTAAACGGCGCGCGATGCGACAAAGTCCCCGGGATCAAGACTAAAACGTCAAATCTCAGCGACTTCGAGGTGTAATGCTACGGTCATCGATACTGAGGTCGACGAGAATCGATGTTTTTATTTAATGATTTCAGGCTTTTGCGAGATCGCGAATTCGCTTAACCAAACGCTTTGCGCGGTTCGGGACCTGATCATGCCACCTCGAATCGACCATTTCGTCGGCTGCGCGTTCCCAATCTCTGGCATCGACCCCAGCCTTCATGCCCTTGAACTTGGACAGTCGGGGGTAGCCGAGGTTAAAGCACATGTTGGCGATGACCAACTGAGCTTCTTCGGGTAGCTCGTCGAAGTCAGAGTACAGTCGACCGCAATCCTCAATCGTCACAGCGATGTCAAGGTTGAACCGCTGCCGGACACGCTCTTCTGATACGGGTGTGCCAACAGGCTGACCGTATTCTGGATCGTGCTCTTTGATGAGCGCTCCGATTCCGAAAGTTGGTAGGCCTAAATGATCTAGATATATTTCGTACTTGCAGCCTTCGTCTTCTGCAAGCTCTTCTCTTAGCTGATCTTTGTTCATTGCTGTCCTCGTAACCTTGCTGCCAATAGCTGGTCTTGTGGGTTAGGCAGTGTTATAGCATTAGCCATTGAAGTTTGTGCGGGTCCCGCCGAAGGGGCTGTAGCAGGACCCGCTTGCGCTACCACAGGAGGAGGTGTGGTTGCAGCAACTGGTTCAGTTGTTGGTGCCTCAGAGATAGGAACCAAACGAGATGGGTCAAAGTCTGGAGATGGTGCCTCTTCTTCTATCATCGGCTCGTCAAGCCTGCGCCCCATTAACTCATAACGAATACTATTTAAGTCACCCATTGGCAAGTCATTATCGTTTTCACGAACGCGCCTGCGAATCTCTGAGCTAACCTTCATAGGAACAAATTCGCCTCGCATCAACTCTGATACGTTGGCTACTTTGTTTTTCTTCATGGCACGACGGATCTCACCATCAGACATACCTAGCCGTCTCATGTTTTCGACGTTTCTGTACATCTCTTGCATAACCCGAAATCTAGTTTCGTTAGCTTCGCGGTAAGTGCTTATAGCATTTTCAGGATCGAGGGCACTTCTCGTAGAAACGGCACTGTTAAAGATCTGACTTGCGCTTCTGATCCCGCGTCCATACTCGAAGCCCTTGTACATCAGAATGTTCTCTGGCTTAACCTCAATCTCTGACAAACCCGTGAAAGCTCGAAACAATTCTTCTGCTGCGCGTCTTTCGTTACCAGCAGGGTCAACTGTGTCACCCATAAACATAGAACGAGCGAACCTGCCAACTTCGATGCCGGGCTCCTGTGTTTCTTTGGTCATTCCTTTAAGCTGGAACGGAGCGCCACCGGGCACGACTGAGTCAGCAATATGCATAAACGACTTATAAGCTTTGTCTCCCGGTGTATCTTCTTGCCGGTAAACCTTGGCACCTGTCCCCGTTACGCCGCCACGAGTAGTTGTATCGAGCATTTTTTCGGTGATAATAGACTCACCAAAGAATGGCTCGAATATTTCTGCTACAGCGCCAAGTACAGCTTCTGTTGCAATCGCGTCCGCATCTTTGCCAAGATCTTCACCCTTGTTAATGGCATTAAGAATAGCTAGTGCTGGACGCTGCAAGTAGTCGTACGGGTTTGTGTAACTATAGTCTATGTAGCCTTTGAGGTTTCCGTCCTTATCCACCGTGGTAGGAATCAGGCGACTGTTCTTCTGCCAAGAAGGGCCACTCTCTCGGGCAGCGTCAAGTTGTTCTTGCGATACACCTGTTAAGTCCATAGCCATCTTTTGTAGGGCAGCGGGTGCAACAACGGCGGTGGAGGTAAAACCAATTAACCGACGCATACCGATTTCCTGAACTGCTCTGTTATCACTGGCTAGCTCTTTAAGGGCAACACCAAGAGTGTTTGCGCTAGTGCGGAGAATCTCAGCAGGGAAAGCGATGAAGTTACCTACAGGCAGCTTACGAATACCCTTGATAAACTCAGGCACACGCTCATAGTTCGGTACAGTGTTTCTTACAATATCTGCGGCGTACTCATTTACAGACTTACCAAGTGCCTGTGAAGCAGCAGCCTCACTGCCATATGCCTGAATGATTTTGTTTCTTTCAAACTCAAAATTATAGATCTTCCATACATCGTCACCACCCTGATACGCATCTTTTAATCTTGTGTTGAGGCTGGTTAGCATACTTGCGGGTTTAGAGCGGCTAAACACGTTTCCAACTTTTTGACCAACAGGAATGCCCATAATGTCCGCGTCGGCCTGACGAGTCAGTCCAAGACCTTCTTTAATCAAGCGGTCCATTTCTCGAACTTGAGTCTGTGTTCCAACCACACCAAGACGCTGTAGCTCCTGATAGTATTTGGCTTTATCTATATCACCACGTTTGGTTATGTTGCCCATGACAGTGGAGAAAGATTCCCACAGGTTTGCACCACCGCCGACGTTGCCCTGCGACAAAGCAAACAAAGCGGCTGATGTTACGTTTCTAATCTGCGTTACAGGAGACAGCACTGTTTTTGCATATTGCGATACACCCTTGGTTTTTAAGAACCCAGAGTAAACGGCTTTCATCGTGTTGCCCATTGTGCCAGCGTCACCGATGGTCAGGCGAGTCATGTCGTTGTATATACGATTCGGTACATAGACACCCTCGAGAGAGCCAAAACCTTTTTCAAGTTTTTGGTATCCCTCAAACTTAACTGGGTTTTGAGCAAACCTATCCGCGCTTACGAAGTTATCACCCTGATCTACAAGGTTTGTACGGATGTACTTAAAGTAATCGTCAACAGCACGAAACTCTGCCATATCTGCAATGGTAGATATGTACGCTTCCTGCGGATCTTTTACTTCACCGAGTAGCTTACGAAGGGCTTCGTTGTTTACCTGACGAGAAGAGAACAAACTTTCTTTCAGCTTCTTATCGGCAACACGAGCCTGTGCTTCGCTCCCTGCTTTTATTGGCCTGCGACCACGGTTCGAGTACCGAGCAACAAAGTTCTCGACAAGATTTTCTGCGGCAGTATCACTCAGTTTCTGTGACTTACCAACGCCAGTCAAGAAATCACTAGGCAACGGAACATCTGGGTTTAAATCTTTGTATAGATTTTCCGCCGCCTTGGGGTGTGCTTTGAAAAAATCTACAGCTTCTTTTCTAGCGTCTGCAAACTCAGCGCTCTTCAGGAAGTTCTTGTCCTCAAAGATTTTGTACTTACGACGCAAATAAGAACCGATGTTATCGTTAATTGCATTAACGATATCGTCAGCTTCCCGAGTAGCTAGGTAGTCAGAATTCTTAATCGAGTTGGAAAGCTTATCTACCTGTGCCCGCATTTGCTTTGCTGGCTGGCGCATAAAGTCAGGGAGCATGCTCTCTAACGTCGAACCTGTGTCCTTTGCATTACGAACAAAGTCAGGATCTTTTGTTAGGTAGCCATACAGCCGGTTCATTACTTCAGAACGAGCCAAGGGTGTGCCTTCAACCATCACAGTCTCAGACTTTTTAAAGACCTTGTCCAACCCGTCCTGTACTTCTTTTAAGTACCGAGCCGCCTCACCAAGCTCTGCCTCTACCTCACCGTTGATTTTAGACTTAACCTCGAACACATCTTGCGGCAGGTTACCACGGGCGCGGAACACAGAAGCGATTTTATTCAGGCTGTCGCCAACCATATCATCTCGTTCAGCCAGCTTTTTAATTGGTGCACTGATAGCTTTTGCAGCGGGAAGAATTCCTTTTTGAACTACTGGTGCCACTACGGGAGTAGCTACTTTAGACACTCCTGTACCCAGAAGACCAATCGCCTTCAGAGCTTCTGGAGCAACAGCGGTTAGACCACCAGCCTCCAAAGCAAAGCTTACTCTGTTGCCAATACGAGCGGCTGCTTTTTCTTTTCCACGAAGACCAATTGTATCTTCGGTTGTTGTCGGTCCTGTTTGAAAAAAGTCGCCAAGCGTTGTTACGCCGTCTGTAGCTACCACAGCATCGGTCACGGCTGCTGCGCCAACTTGCGCTGCACGATTAGTCACCGTTCCGAGATTGGCAAGACGACCAAGCTTGCTTGCAACACCGGCTGCCCCGAGACCGGGAACGACAAACTGTGCTGCAACTTCGGCAATGGTTCCTGCTGTGCCCTCTGGATCAATGCCAGCGGCCTCACGGATTCCTTCAAAGAAGTTGGTTACATCTGTGGAGTAGTCTGTGTCATAGACTACGTCAACGCCAGCAGTGGCAAGTTCAGCTATGCCCTGAGGTATGGCAAGTAAGCCAGAAGCAATGCCCTCGGCTATTTCCTGCGTTGTAGATTCCTGCGTCGGTGACACATCATCTTGAATGGCGACCAAACGAGAGGGGTCGAATGCAGGCTCTTCCGCTGGTTCGTCAGTAATCGGAACCAGACGGCTTGGATCAAAATCAACCATGACTTATTTCCCAGTAGCTTCTGGTAAGAATGTTCCGTCTGCTTGTTTTACGACAATTGTACCTGTGTCCGGGTCTCTAAAACGAGTGCCAACGGGAGCGCTAGCCGGGTTGACGGCGGTAGCAGCGGAGTCAGATGTCGTACTTGTTCCCGCAGCGTAAGTCATCATTTCCTGTAGGCTAGGAGGGGTATTCTTAGAATACCGATTTGGGAATTCCCGAATCATTCTAGCTGTTATGTCCGCCCTTCCATCTTCCGATTTTAACATTTCTTGCGCGAATCTTTCAGGAGCCATTGCCTGACCTGTTGTAGACTTAACGGTAAGCGCTGACGACATAATACGAGATGAGTTGTCTTCTAGCCATGCTTTACCTTTTTCGTTCCAGCTAAACTTACCCTTATCATCAATTGTACCGTAGCCTATTTCAGCAGCATTTTGAACAAAATCGGGAAGAGCCTTTAGCGCATTCTGTCTGTTCGTAATAACATTTTGTTTTATAGTCTCGTCAAGGGTTTTTCCTTGCAACTCAAGCCCGGCAATATCTCTTAGAAGCCCTACTTCAAGTTGACGATTTGCAAGAGACATTCTTAGCCCAAGCTCTTGCTGCTTGTAAGCTGAATCAGACTCAAACTGATCTCTTTTTTGATTAAGATCTGCTAGACGATAGTTGAAGTTATTTTGCATTGTAGCCAATGCAATCTTTTCATCTTTGTCTGTTTTAACAAGATCGCGAAGAGTAGCTCTGTACTCTTTTCTCTCTTCAGCTTCCATCTCGTTCAGGTCTTTAATGTCTTTGCTGTAGGAATCCATGCCCACCATTAAGCCTTTAGCCACGTTGGTAAGCGCGTTCTCACTTTCGCCAGCGGCGATAGCAAGACCAGCCATTGTCAAGTTCCTCCAGAAAGAAGCGCTCTTACTTTCACTTGCTCTCGATGGGTCAAAGCCCATAATTTCTTTTGCCTGTTTTTCCATATCAGACAAAGAAGTCTTTGCAGGCAAAACCATACTCAATGCTGCGGCAGCCTCTGGAGTAGCAGCTTCGGCAGCGTTAAGCTTAACGGCTGGTTTTTTAGCTGCGTCGCCGCCGGTAACAAGTGTACCAGCTTCAGCTTTTTGCAAAAGCTTGCCTAGTTTCTGCTGGCTTACGTTTGATTTTTTATCGCCTTCGTTAACAGCAGGTTTTTTGTTTACGTCAAACAGATTGTCGGTGCTTGCTCCAGCGTCTGTTGCTGCTTTGTCTTGGGTTGATGTGGTCGTAGCAGCTAGAGTTTCACCTAAGTTTAGGTCTCCAGTACCATACATATTTTCATAGTTCAACGCATCCGAAACAAGGGGAGAAACCGGGGGTGGTGTCTCACCAGTTTGTGGAAGCAGCATAGATGGATCTGTTAAGTTGCCAGATTGTTCCGCAGCAACGCCTTTTAACTGAGGTGTTGTCAGGTAATCGGTGACTGGACGCATAAAGTCACCGCTCATAAGTTCGGCTGCTGAACCTGTTACGGCTCTAACCCCTGAATCTATCGCTCTTAGACCTGTTTGAATCGGGTTTTGTTTCGTGTCCGTCCCGTAAAAGAATTCGTTTACTGAAGCAATACCTTTATCGATCAGATCAGGAACTGCAACAGTAGGCGCTGTAGAAACCTGTGTAGGAGGATTATTGACTGCTGCCCTGTTAATGGCTTGTGCAGCCATACGAATGGCATTCTGTCCATCCTGTGTTTTTGCAGCTTCTCCATAGTTATTAGGATCAGCAAGTTCTTTAAGGGCGTATCTGTCGTTTGCTTGTATCGCTCGTTGAACAGCGGCGGTAAACGAGGTGGTGTTCATGCCACCCTGTGACATCCGCACAGGCCGCTGCGCTGCTACATTTGCTAACTCAGGAGACGAAGCAAGGATGCCCATCGGCTGTCTTGAAGCACCGGGCTGCTGAAACATTCTGCGATATAGTGGATTCATCATTACCTACCAAACCCCAACCCTTGTTGCGCCTGACCATAAGCTCCTAGACCCGCGATACCAAGACCAAGAAGCTGCGATGTGGTGCTTGGTGGCGGTGTGGTGGTAGACGATGTTGTCTGCTGCAATGCAGGTACACCACGGAAAATATCTGACAAGAAGCCAATCTCTTGGTACGGCAAGGACTGCTGCTGCAACAAGTTCTGACGTGCGACATCCAGACCCTGCTGTGATGTCTGCTGTGTAAGACCACCAATACCAAGCAGTGTGTTAATGTCCTGCACACCCATCTGCTGTGCTTGTGCACCAAGACCAGCCTGTAGCTGTGCTGCTTGTTGTGCTGCCTGCTGCGCCTGTGAGTAACCCTGCTGACGAAGCTGCCCTGCTGACCGAGCCTGCTGCTCCATTGTAGCACGGCCTAGCTCTGCACCAGCTACTGCTGCGCGAGATCCACCAAAGGCACCCTGACCTACGGCCTGTGCCCCAAGCTGCTGTTGCTGCATCTGACCAGCGCGACCAATGTCTTGCATAGTCTGTTGAACAACTTGGTTCTCATAAGGATTAAAGAACTGTGAGACACCGCCCGGCGCTGCATATTGTTGCGCTGCCTGAAGGTATGGCTGATATGCGCCCACACCTGCGGTGGCTTGACCAATGGCCTGCTGCTGTTCTGCCGACAGTCCAGCAAGCTGCTGCGGCGCATAAGGCATGCCTGTACCTTTGAGGGCCGATGCTTGTGCAAAGATATCCTCAAGGAACTTTTCCTGAAACGGCGCTAGCCGTTGGGTAACTTCTTGTGTTTGTGTTGCCATTACGCTGTGGCCTCCAATTCTGCCATCATATCATACATTCGGGCTGCTCCGATATCCCTATCTCCGCCTCCCGCACCTTTAACAGCCTTGGCTGTTAGCACGAACTCTCCGTCAGAAAGCCACGCCGGAACAGAATCAGATGTCCCAGTTCCTGCACCTGCTACCTCACCAGTGTAATCACCTCGTTCTGCGGGATGCTCTATGCCGTGTTCGTACATAGCACCACCGTGTTTAGCATACACCGAGTCTACATCATACTTAAAGTCTGGTCTTTGTGTTTCCATCTTAGCTTCTTTGTATGCACGGACATCATCAGGATTTCGTAAATCATATTCTACACCCTGATACGCTACTTTATGCGCCTCTCCACCAGCATAAGCGCGTTCTTTAGCGGCTTCTTCTTCTGGAGTGTCACCCAATAAAGCAAGAGCCGTGGAGCCAATGCCAAGAGATGTCATCGGATTATCGCTAATGAAGTCTGTAACTGTGTCAAACATGCCGCCGCCAGACTCTACCTGTGCTCCTGTGATATCCGCCAACTCGGCGGGCGCAACCCCACCTGCCTGCGCTATAGATGTTGCAGCAGGTTTATACAAAGACTGTTGCAGTGAGTTAGACCCAAACGCCCCTGTAGCCTGTGGGTTACGCATCATATTCGGCGACACAAAGGATGTCACACCATAGGCCAGTGCAGCATTGGTCAGCGCGTCATTGACCGACTTACCGCCAGCTAGGCTACCAATCCCAGATCCGATGGACGCGCCCAGAGGCCCACCAAAGTAGAACCCAGCCGCAGTACCAATAAGTGGCAGCAGATCCTCGCCGCTGCCCAGTCCTAACGCTTTTCCTAAATCACCAAATAAAGCCATTATGCTACCTTTACTGTACCTGCATCATTATACAGTGTCCCCGCCTCAAGTCCAGTGGCGCTTGTAGGCAGATCCGTTATGGTCAACCTAGTAGCGCGGATCTCTCCCGGATTGCGCTCCTGTTCAATAAATATCTCCAACGTCCGGATTAAGTCCTGCATATAAGAGCGTGTGTACTCTTCAGGAGCTTCCGGGAGCCTTGGTGGTGCGACCTGATTACCAGACACTAGCGCCTCCCATCCGGGCGAATATCTACCCGAGGGCTACCAAGCCGCCATTTTGCGCCAAGCGCAGTTGACTCTACACGCATTGCAAAAGATCTACCCCTTGCCCGAATATACAACTGTTTCGTGTACTCTTCGACAGGACTAACTTGTGTTCTGGTTGTTGTCCCAGCAGCCGTGTTACCAAAGTCTTCACCCGGAAAATCGCGCGCCTTGATCGTAAACGTAGCCTGCGGCGTGGATATAGATGTTGATCCCGAGAAACTAAGATCAGGTATCACGCGCCGGATGTAGGCAAAGCTGTCGCCATCACCGACGTCCATAACAGAAGATTCAATAAAAGAATCCATAGCCACGCCATCCGCGTCATAGCCAAATTCGTGGTTGTATACATAACCGTTGTCGTCCGTAGCAAGAGGGAAGGTCCGAGTTCCGCGATCCAGCCACGCAGTTCTATCGAGCGTACCGAAATACCAAACCTTATCTAAGTAGTTATATACAACGTACCGGTCATTATCAAACGATCCTTCGGCTGGGTAGAACCAAAAGACCTCGCTAAACTCAGCGTTTACACCAGCAAAGATCTTGTCAATCTGATCAAGGTTGATGTCGTTAAACACCTTCTCTTTAACGGTGCAAGGTAGCTGAGTTGTCTGACCAGCATAGACATAGAAGTTATCAATGCCCATCCAAAAGACATAGTCCTCTGTGGCTACGGCGGAGTTTGGCCCGGCAATAGTGATGTTCGATGCAAGCTGCTGCAAGCCAAAAGTAAATGGCGGACCAATAAAGCGCATTGATGTAAGAGCAGTGTCAGTCCAGATCAGGATCTCACGCTTTGTTTCCAAGGCTCGTACAAACGTGGACCCCGAACCTAGGCGCAAGTCACCCGCTGTGTTGGTCGCTGTAGGCCACCAATCAACAGAGTTTTCCTGACTGGAGAAACGAATGAGAAGCGGATCTTGTACACCGTCACCTTGGGTTGCCGCAGAGTTCGCACCGATGGCGTCACAACCAAAAGCCAGAACGTGGCGATCACGATCAGAGACCATAACCTGCTTACAGATTGTTGGCACACTTGTCTGGCTGCTGCCGATTGTAGATAGCTCAACTGCTCGTGTACCAGCACCAGAACCCTTGTCCCAATAATAAATACCAGAGTCACGAGGATTAATGAGCAGGTCTTCACCAAAGTTATCGTGTGACCATAGGCGAATCTGCGTAGTGGTTGTCAGACCCCCCGGAGCAGCACTGCCCCAAGTGCCACGGCTCCACGTTCCTGCACCCCAACCTGTACCACCAATCTGCGAGTTCAGGCCAATGTTAATCTGATACGCCCCAACGACTGAAGAACCACCGTTGCCTGTGTCTGACGCATTGGCTGTCACAGACAATGTAATCTCATAGACATTGTTGTTTGCGACTGCTGTTACCTCATGCTCGACGTTCAGAATAGCAGCAAGCACGTTACCACCAAGATCTACAGCGCCGGAGAAGGTTACGAAGTCACCCAACACCGCACCGTGGTTCGTGTCAGAAACAGTGATAATTGACGAGCCATTGGTCGCGGCAAAAGTTACGTCACCCGCTGCCGTTGTTTCTCGGATCGGGGTGATGTCGTTATAGGTTCCACCCTCTTCAATGTAATATTTTACATGTGTGCCAAGGCCGAGGAAGTTAGAGCCATCTAGAGCAATCCAGTTGTGGAGGGCGCGACAAGTTCCGAGGAACGTGGAGCTAGAATATTTAGCCCAACCGCCCATTTTTTCTGGGTAGCCAAGACGAAAGCGCACCTTGTCACCGTCACGCCAACCGCCCTCATTTGAATATGAGGTAAGGTCTCTGACAATGCCGGGTCTAAATTGTAGCTTTGTTAGTGGCATGTATCACCTACGATGGCTGCGTTAAGCTGGTGCTGTAAAAAGTTCCCAGCATGATATCAGAAGCTTTCGCAAAACTAGATGGGTTCTTTAATCTAAAGCCGAACCATTTATATCCTGCTGTTCTTGCAGCGGCGGTGTTATCTGTAACAAAAGATATAATCCCTGTGTTATAGTTACCGCCAGTATATGTAATTGAATTAATCAACCCATCTGCATCCCAAACAATAGAATAGCTTCTGTTTCCGCCCGTGCTTCCACTTGACCCAGCATCCCAACGCGCCACAATGTTTGTTGTTGTGGAATCAGATGTGCCTCCGTAAAGAAGCACATGCTCTGAGTTAGAGGCAACATCCTCGTTTTGCTGAATTGTAATTGAAGCGCTGGTAATAAATCCTGTCCCAGCGTGGAACACCGGCTGATATGCAATTTGATTTGCGCCACCACCAATAGAAAAAGGGGTTGCCGTGCTGCTGATGGTGGTTAAACCAACACCCCCTGAAGGAGATATATAACCAAGTCTTATTGAAACATTCCTAGTCTGCGTACCAGCGCCAGAATAATAGTCGCTGAAACTAGCAGTGCCGCTCTGGGGAATGTTTACATTTATGGCGTTGTTGGATACGTTTGCACCGCCTCTGTAATACTCAGACACACTATCAGGAACAGAACCGCCAAAGGTAGTTCTGAACTGAGATAGGCTAATTTGTCCAGAGGCTGGCAGCGCCATTAGACTGTACCGAAGGCTGTGATGTCATCCTCAGAGGTAAACGCACCGTTAGTAGCTATTTTGGCTACTGTGCTACCGCCGTAAGAAAACACCAGATTGTTGCTACCATCTACAGAAATAGTCCAGCCACTACCACCAGAAAGGCTTAGTGAATTACCAAGGCTAGATGAGGCGCTGGCAAAGGTTAGGTTTCCTGCGCCGTCTGTTTTGATAAACTGGTCGGCTGTGCCGTCAGCGTCAGGGTATGACAGACCGTCAAGAATCACACGCCCTGTGCCGTTTGGTGTGATTGGAATGTTGCCATTCGACACACTAACAATAGACTGCCCATTAACATCTAGGTTGCCACCAAGCTGCGGAGTCGTATCGTTAACAACATCGGCATTTGGTGTCAGGCTTTTAAACACACCTGAAGCGCCGCCACCGTCACCTGTTACAGCCGTTGACGCACCTGCTGCAATCTCAACACCGTTAGATGTTGAATATGTCACGCCCTTGTAGATAACGCGGCAAGCAGCGTTTGTCTCGTTGCGGATGGTGTAGAATTTTTCCTGATCTGTTGGGGTTACACGCAACTCAAAGGTAGCACCCGGAGAACCGGTAAGCACAAGCACTGTATTTGCACCGTCGCTAATCGAACCATCGTTGGTTGTAAGGTCTTGATCGCCCACAACAGTAATCTGGGCTTGCCCGTGCAGCGCCTGATCAATGATGTCAAAGTTTGTATTGGTCGTAGTTCCCCAAGTACCCGACTGTTCGCCGGAGCCGGGTTTTTCGATACCAGTGTTTGAAGTATAGGTACTTGGCATTTACACCACCTTATTTGTCCATATGTTTATTGTACCACTTGCGTTAACCGGCGTCCATATCCCGCCTGTCGGCACGATTTGAACCCAGTTTTCCCTTGGTACGTCAGCGTCAATACGCTCCCAGAATAATCTGCCGTCTGTGGTCTGAACAAAGACAGCGCTAATATCTATCGGCCCCGGATCTTTAAGAATACTGCCGGTGCCAGTATTTATAAATACCGCCTCTATCTCTGACAGACCAGAGTAAATTGCGTTTGGCGCGGTTGTTTGTGTGAACTCCGCGCTCTGATTAGATATACCAGAATACAACATGTTTGGCGATGATGTTTGTGTAAACTCTGCCGACATGTCAGCAGATAGATCCACAATGGCTTGGGCAGAGGATTCTACAATAAACGCCGCATCCTGATCTGATATGCCAGAAGCAATGTAGATAGCGTCTGTGCCTTGCACTGTGCTAAAGACCTGCGCCGACACACCTGTGGCAAAGCGAACACCGTCTGAACTTTGGGTGAATTCGGCAGTAGCCTGCATCAAGCCCAGAAGAACGCCGCTGCCAATAGACACCTTGATTGCAATAGCGCTCATCTCTGCTTCGCCGTTGAGCGTCAGGTTGGCTGCGGATGTATCGGTGAACTCAGCACTAACGGTTTGCGAACCCAGCAGCAAGATGCTGCTATCCGCTAAAGCCCTCTCTGATAGTGCGAATTCACCCAGCATCAGTCAGCATCCGCTATGGTCAACTCGCCAGCTTCTACCTGACGCATGATTTCTGCGTAGTGACGGTTGGCTGGGTCAAGGGGTATAATACAATCAACTTCATCTATTGTTGCCGTTATACCAAGAGTTTTATTTGTCTGTTCATCTACAGAGTATCTAGCGTTTATAAAAATCATTTTATAACTCCGAATCTCTGGTTACTTCAGCACTGTAAGCCCAATACGTTCCTGCGCTACCATTATACTGCATACTAACGTGGTCTACGGTATTTGCCTTAAAGCTAGGGCCTGTTCCGGGCAAACTATAATCACCTGTGTAGCTTGGGTTAGTTGTTGTAGGCGTTGACCGCATAGTAACAGGGCTGGTTATTCCATAGCCCCAATATCCGTCACTTGTATAGGCTCTAGAAGCCGCCCCACTAATTTTCTGAAAATACCTCTGACACAACGCCAGTTCTTCACCATAACTGCGGTGTTCAAACGACGTGGCCTGAGAGCCGAGTTCCACCTGAAGTCCTGTAATTTCTAGTGTACGGCTTGTGCTATCAAAGAAAGAAGTGGCACTAGAGGAGGCACGATTTGCATTAGTAGTGCTTGTCCAAGTTGTGCTTAAAGTACCACCATTGAAGTCGCTACCAGCGTGAATCCAGATGTTTAATTCTAAACTATTCCCATTATCGTCATCTAATACACCGGATGTATCACCAGCAAAAGTCAAAGACACTCTATTCCACGAAGTTGTAACAGAAAATGTTTGGCTAATCTGACGGTTGTTATCATTGTCACTAAGTTCTAGTGTATAAGTTGCAGAGGCATTTCCTTTAACATAAAAAGATACAGTTACAGGTTCTGCACTAGAAGTACCCTTTTTAAGCTGTTGTAAATCCTGCCCTTCAATTCTTTGCATTATGATGCCAAGTTCATTCGCCGCTATTGATGTGTCTGCTGTTGTGCATTCTAGTTTTAATGCGTTTGCAAATCCGGGCAGGTCAGTAACAGCGACCTGTGACATAGTAAAACGCCCTGCTGTATTACTTGTATTTTGTCTAAACCTATCTAGCGTTGGGTAAGAAGCATTCCCACCCACACCTGTGGCTGACGTTCCCCGTTGCGCCACCTGCATCGCACCATTGATGATGAGGTTTTTGTGTGGGAATGTGGCAAGCAACGCCGCATTCGCATTGGGCGTGGTTGCGCTTGCGATGTCTCTTGCTTTAGTCATACCTATACCTCTTCAGGCCAATCGTTGATAGGGGCGTTGCCGTCCTCTGGAGCCTCGTAGAGCGCCATAAAGTCCTCTAGGGTAGTGGCGGCAGTAATGGCCGCCTCAATCGTGCCTGAAGCGGCTCTAACGTCAGATCTGTACTGTAGTACATTTTCTGGGGCGCCCTCATTGGTTTCCGCTTTACGGACAACATACCAGTCAGTCGGCGCTAGTAGACCAGCCGCCTGCGCCTTTACAGTCGCAATGGCGTTTGACTTGAGACCCTTGGTGATCGTGCCGTCTTCTTCCGTTACATCATCCAACGACTTAGCCACACCGGCTGACCAGTAGAACCGTCCATCGAAGCTGGCTGGGTCATCTTCCCAGACAAGCCCCTTGGCTGCTTTGGTTGCGGCATCCCACAACATCCAGTTGGATGGGTGCTGTATTCCGTCATTGTCAGTCCACGCCTTGCCAGCGCGGATAATACGACCTGAGTATTTATATGCCATCGGTTATCTCCTATCTGGCGTTAGCGTATTTGAATGGTGTTTCGGCAAAGGCTAGGTATATGAAGGTTGCGCCTGATGAGTTAAAGCCACCAGAAAAATTCCTACATTTTACACCATTAGATACAAAATCCATAAATGTACTTGTTACATCTGCACCATTTGTATTGGCATACAACCTTTGTGTTACCACGTTGTCAGGGTCCCGCCCGCTATCGTGAATTTGCCAATTCTCACCTGATGCAATATTTTTAATCATAATCCAAGCTGGCCTAAACCCTGTGTAGATAAACGGCCCATCTGCGCTGCCATTGCCGGTGTAGCTGCCCGCCTTGCTGAATCCATCAACATCTGCGAAACAGTAGGCTACATAACTACCACCCGCCGTTGCAACCTCACTCCACCCGCTTACAGTAAAGGTTGTGCTTGTCAGTGAGGAAATATTGTTGGTGTCAACAGCATTTGTACCGTTTAAGTAAAGCTGTTTATTTGCCCCACTAATTGCTGTCCAATGAGAAACCCACTGCCCAGTTGTGTCTCTGCGTTTTACAATTACAACAGACGGCGTTACCCCAAGACCGTGTCCGACTGAACCGCTAGAACCTGATGGGCTGTAAGTCAGAACACTAAACCCTGCGTCAACATTCGCGGAAACTTGCGAGGTGATTGAACCGTCAGTATTGCTGACCGCAGAGCCGCCAGCTTTCCAGTTCCAAGCAACGTATGTTTTACCTATGCCGTTAAATAAGTCATTATCAATTGAACCTGCTGTTGTGCTAAATCCATCTGGAAGTGAAGAGTCCATATAACCATATGTCGAAGAAGAAGATTCCGCTGAAGTTGATGCGGAAGATAGAACTTTATTTACTCCAAATCCACGCACAGAATCATATATACGGTGTCCGTAAGCAACACTCCTCACAGCAGACCACACTAAATCCGGTTGAAATCCGACCCCAGTAAAATCTCTACCTGAAGCTGTATCGACACCAGTCCAAATGATAGTATTGAAATGTTCCGACCCATCAATTATTGAAGGCTTTGGAAGGTTTGCGGTACAAAGCGCAAGGTAGCCCCCTGACGGTACAGGATAGGCAAAGTCACCTATGTTGTTGGCGTCTGTGTTGCCGCCAGCCGGACGTGCGCCAGAGAAGGT
>Ga0208898_1000205_pt1 | contig 48212 bp, 51 predicted proteins | sample VirMetDEL_Mar_4_FD_184513 | JGI IMG/M metagenome (GOLD analysis project Ga0208898, IMG submission 184513) | Aqueous microbial communities from the Delaware River and Bay under freshwater to marine salinity gradient to study organic matter... | ecosystem: Environmental > Aquatic > Marine >... | reverse complement strand
GATTGGGTTTACAGCTCAAGGGCTGGGCAGGTTGTCGACCCGGTAATGCATGAAGGGTATTGAAGATGTCCCTGTTCAAATACCTCTAAAGAACAACCGGATCAAATGTGGGAGGGGGCTTGCCCCCGATGGGGGTGGGTCAGCCAAGCAATGACTGACTGACAGTCCCTCATCGGGGGCAAGCCCCCTCCCACATTTGATCCGGTTCGACTTAAGCCTTGCGTATCAGCAGTTGTGCGTCGATATCCCTGCGCTTCAAGGTCTTGCCCGCCCGCGAAGGCGGCTGGCAAATCCCACACACATACTGCTGCGCCGGTGCGTGTGAATGGGCAACGAATTCGCCGGAGCAGCACGAGCAGCGGATCAGTTCAAGCATGTCGCTTTCAAAAAAACGCACCAGGGTCCAGGCGCGGGTAAGTCCCAGCACCAGTTCTCCTTCCTGGTCACCCACCTGTTCCAGGTACAGGCGATAGGCTTTGACGAAGGAGTCGATACGGTGCCCACTGATTTCCATCAGGCTGCGATAGATACCGTAGAACAGCGACGAGTGAATGTTCGGCAGCCATGTCACGAACCAGTCGGTGGAGAAGGGCAGCATGCCTTTGGGGGGTGAGGCGCCGCGAACTTCCTTGTAGAGCCGGATCAATCGACCTCGGCTCAGCGACGTTTCCGTTTCCAGCACCTGCAACCGTGCGCCCAGTTCAATCAGTTCGATTGCCAGTTGCACTTGCTGCATTTCGGTGACCAGGCTTTTGTCTGACATGGATCAGCCTTCCCCGATGCGCAAATCGCCCGTGCGGTCGGCGGCGGCCATCAGCAGTGCGGAATGAATTTCCACCATGCCCAGTTCGCGCGCGTTACCCAGCACCCGGGATAGCCGATCGGTCTCTTCGAACACCGGGCGACAAATCAACTGGTTGACTCGCGCCAGTTGGGTCATTTGCTTGCTGCTGAGTTTGGTCAACAGGTCAGCCATTTGCTCGCTGAGTTTCAGGCGAAAAATCGCGATCTCACGGTCTTTGCGCAATAGGTTTTGGGCCAGTAATAAATACGAAAGATTCAGGTCCTGGATGTCTTCAAGCTCAGTGTTGGTATTTGGCAACTTTCTACCCCTCCCGTTGGGTACTACAGTTCGGCACACCTAGTGGTGCGACCTCTGGCAGACAGTGCTGCAAATCGACAAGTACTAAAGTCAGGCTTTTATAGTTGTACAGCGAGTGCCTGGTTGTAGCGTTACTCGGTTATCCATGCTCCCGGCCATCTGCTCAAAGGCCGTGAATACCGATTTTTTTATTTTTTTTAAAGTATCAAGTAATCTGTACGATAACAGACTGAGGAATGTTATTTCTTGTCTGTTTTCAGTGCTTTACTGTACATAATCGATAGTTTCATAATTATGTGTCTCGCGTAGATACAGCGTGTAGGTATTTGTTATTTTTTTCGATACAAATAATGGCTTATTGGTATCACTTGGTTGGATGAGGCTCGGTAAGCCGTGTTTAAATTGCTCTTTTTGCGGTTGATCTGCATCAACTCGCCCAAATCATTTTGTCGCGCATGCAAAAACCAATTTACTTGTTCTTCCAGCGCCAGGATCTGGCTGAGTAATTCAAGCTTGTATTGCTGACCACTTGCATCAAGATCAACTTGGTCCTGCGCGCGGCGTAAGTAAGCGGCGTCGATCAGCCCCTGGGACTTCAACGCGAAGATGCCGTCCCAATCGGCTTTTTTTGCGTATTCGAGCAGGCGTTGGGATTGTTCGAGCAGTTGTTCATAGGCGGCGATCAGTTGTGCTTGCATCATGTCTACCGCTCTTCCTCGATGTGCGAACCGATGGCCAGCCAGGCGGCGGCGACGTTTTCCAGTAACGTGGCGGCCGTGGTCAGTGCAGTCTCATCATTGTTCAGGTTTGCGCGAAGCAGCACACGAACCACGTAGTCGTAGAGTTGGTCCAGTTGTACGGCGATGTCACCTCCTTGTTCAAGGTCCAGCGAAGCGCGTAAACCCTGGCTGACGATATTGATTGCCTTGGTGATTGCCTTGCCTTTTTCGGCGGTATGGCCGGCCTGCATATGCAGGCGCGCGATACGGATCGAAGCCTGGTAACTGTCGAAGAGCATCACGATTCTTTGGTGAGGGGAGGCCGCCAAAATGCCGCTTTCTACGCCAACCTTGGCGTAGGCATTCGCGTCTCGAAGGGAACTCATCTGATTTGCTCCAGGTGTGGTCGTCAATCGCTGCTGTTAAGTGCATCGAACTGGGTCGTCAGGTAATCGGACGTGGAGTTGAGCGACGAGATCAAGGTGTCGAGCTGGGTGAACTCGTCGGTCCAGCGCGCCATCTCGGAGTCGATCAGCGCCTGCTTTTCGGCATAGCGCTCTTCAAGTTGCTCCAGTTTGGATTCCAGGCTGTCGGTCCTGGCGACGATCAGGCCACTGTCTTCGTCCAGGTAGTTGTCGAGGTCATCCGTCATTTGGCCAATGAAGCCGGAGGTGCCGTCGCTACCGATAAAGAACTCCGACACGGCGTCGATGTTGTCGGTGAGGGCGCTGGTCAGGGTGTCTTCGTCGATTTGCAGGGTGCCATCGACTTCCAGGGAAATGCCCAATTGCGACAGGTAGCTGAAGGTACCGCTGCCGATGGCGGTGTACAGGTCGCTGCTCAATTCCGTGCTGATGCGCCGGGTGGTTGAGTCGCCCAGCAATTCGCCCGCAGTGTCGGCATCCGCGTCGTAGGCGGTGAGGGTATCCACGCTGGAGACGTAACTGTTGTAGGCAGTGACGAACGCGGAGATGGCGTCGTAGATCGTGTCGGTGTCCTGGGAAATCGTCAGGGTTTGCGAGCTGCCGGTGGCGGACAGGTTCAGCGTGACGCCCTGCACTGCGTCTTCCACGGTGTTGCTTTGGCTGGTGATCGAGATGCCATTGAGCGTCAGTTCGGCGTCCAGCGCTTCCACGGTCTGGGTCATGTTGCCGCTGCTGCCGTCGTAGCCGAACAGGCTGGAGGCCTCGTCGGTGCTGTCGGTGCCGGTGTAGGTCACGGTCATTGCCGATTCGGTGCCGGTGCTGTCGGAAGTCAGCACCAGGCGGTACGGCGTGTCGCTGCCATCGTTGACGATCGAGGCGGTCACGCCGGCCCCCGACGCGTTGATGGCGGTACGAATGCCTTCAAGGGTGTTGTTGCTGCTGTCCAGGGTGATCGACACCGCGCTCGCCGTGCCCACTTGCAGGGTCAGGGTGCCGGTGCCCAGAGCGGTAGTCTTGCTGGCGACGCCGTCGGTGCTCAGGCTTTGGGCCTGGGCCAACTGGGTCACTTGCAGCGTGTAGGTGCCGGCTTCGGCTTCGCTGGTGGTAGCGGCCGTGACACCGCTGCCGGACAGGCTGGTGGTCAACGATTCATACAAGCTCGAGTCGGCCAGGGCTTCTGCCGCTGTTTGCAGTTCGGTCAGGGCGCTGGTCAGGGTGCCGTAGGCGGATATTTCCGCGTTGACCGAGGTTTCCTGGTTGGTGATGGGCGTCAGCAGACTGGTTTCCTTGGATTCCTCCAGGCTGGTCAGGATGCTGTCCAGGTCGAGCCCGGAGCCGACCCCGAGGGAGGTGATGGATGCAGTCGAGGTGGTGGAAGTCGTGGTTGCCATGTGAATGCCTGTCCTGGTTTGTGTTCACACTCGATGGGGTGCGGTTGAACCCAACATCGGCAAACGGCTGACCCGTCTTTAGGCGTGCCTCGGAGTTTTTTACACCTGCATGGCCATCACGTCTTTGTAGGCGCTGAGCAGACGGTTGCGCACCTGCACGCCCATCTGGAAGGCCACGCTGGCCTTTTGCGAATCGGCCATCACATCGCTCAGCGACACCGCCTCACTGCCGGCCTGGAAGGCGTTTGACTGGCGGGTGGCGGTCTGTTGCAACTGGTTGATGCGCTGCAAGGACGACTGCAACTCGCCGGCAAACCCCGTGGCCGGGGCGAAACGTTGCGTGCCGCTGCCTTCGGCCTGTTCGGCCAGCAGCGACAGTTGTTGCAGGGCGTTGGTCAGTGCGGACGAATTCATGCTGCAGGTTCCATTGGAAGCGATCAGGCCAGCAGGTTACCAAGCCTGCCTGCCTGCACATTCGCCCAATTGAGCACAAAAGCGGTGGCTTTTCCGGCGTTTAGCTTTTGGCATTTTCGCCAGAATGAAGCCCTGCCAGCTGTTCCTCTCTGCGAGGGGAGGCTGATCGACTAATAATACTGTTACCGGACTCTGCAATGTCTTTCGTACAGGCCCTACCCTCGCCATCGAGGTGTTCGTGAGTACCGCAGTCCTGGCCAAAGGCGCGCAAAAGAACCTGGCGACCCGTGCTCCAACCAAGCCGTTGGAGGCGTTGACCACGCTGTTTCGCAACCAGCCCCTGGTGCCTCTGCTGCTGGCGGCTGCCGCTGCGGTTGCCGTCGTGGTGGCGTTGCTGCTGTGGGCGCGCGAGCCGGAATATCGCGTGTTGTTTTCCGGGCTCGGCGAAGCGGACGGCGGACAAATCATCAGTGAGCTGGACAAGCGTGCGATTCCCTATCGCCTGAGCGAAGGCGGTAACACCATCCTGGTGCCCGGCGACAAGATGAACGCCCTGCGCCTGCAGCTGGCCGAGCAAGGTTTGCCCAAGGGCGGCAGCATCGGCTTCGAGTTGCTCGACAAGCAGGCCTTTGGCGTCAGCCAGTTCGCCGAACACCTCAACTACCAGCGCGGCCTTGAAGGCGAGCTGGCGCGCACCATCGAATCCCTGGGGCCGGTGGCCAAGGCGCGGGTGCATCTGGTGATGGCCAAGCAATCGGTATTCGTTCGCGACCGCGAGGCCGCGCGCGCCTCGGTGGTTCTGACCCTGCAACCCGGCCGTGAATTGGGGCAAAGCCAGGCCAGCGCGATTGTGCATCTGGTCACCTCCAGCGTGCCGGAACTGAGTGTCGATGCGGTAACCGTGGTCGACCAGAACGGGCGCCTGCTGTCCCAGGTCCACGGCGATACAACCGGCCCCGACGGCACGCAACTGGACTATGTGCATGAGATCGAGCGCTCCTACCAGCGGCGTATCGAAGACATCCTCACGCCGCTGCTCGGCAGCCAGAACGTGCATGCCCAGGTCGTTGCCCAAGTGGATTTCTCTACCCGCGAAAGCACCGCCGAACGCTATGCGCCCAACCAGGACAGCCATGAAGCGGCGGTGCGCAGCAAGCAAACCTCCGAACATGTGGTGGAAGGCGATGATGCCGGTCGCGGCGTGCCTGGCGCGCTGACCAACTCGCCGCCCAATACCCCGGCGCCGACCAAGGCCACCGCACCGACGCCGGCGGGCGGCACGGCAACCGCCGCCGATGCCAAGGCCAGCAAGCCGGCGAATGCCACTCAAAGCGAGCGGATGATCAACTACGAGGTCGACCGTAACGTCGAGCACGTCAAATCGAGCCTGGGCACGATCCAGCGCCTGACCACCGCCGTGGTCGTCAACTACCGCACGGTGCTCAAGGACGGCGCGCCGACCGCGGAGCCGCTGAGCAAGGAAGAGCTGGAGAACATCAATAACCTGGTGCGCCAGGCTATGGGCTTTACCGAAAGTCGTGGCGATGCGTTGCAAGTGATCAACAGCCCGTTCGTGACCGAAGACACCTCGGTCGCCGAGCCGCCATGGTGGAAAACCCCCGAGGCCTACAACCTGCTGATCAGTGGTTTGCGTTACCTGCTGGTGGCCTTTGCCGCGCTGCTGCTGTGGTGGCTGGTGCTGCGACCGATGCAACGGCGCAACGCCAGCCGAAACGCCCAGATGCTCGCGGCCAGTGCCGAGCCGGGCACCGCGCTGATGCCGACCAGCACCGGTACCAGCGTGGTGGTCGCCGGTCAGGACAATACGCCGCACACCCTGCCGCGCAAGTCGGCGGTGTACGAGCAGAACATGCAGAGCCTGCAACAGATTGCCGCCGAAGACCCGCGGCTGGTCGCCATGATCGTGCGCGGATGGATGAAGAAAAATGACTAGCAAAATGAACGGCTCGCGCCGCAGTGCGATTTTGCTGCTGTCCCTGGATGCCGACAGCGCGGCGGAAGTGTTCAAGTTCCTGCCCAGTGGCGATGTGGAAGCCATCAGCATGGAAATGGCGCGCCTGAGCCAGGTCTCCCATGAAGAAATGCGTCAGGTACTCGAAGAGTTCATGGACGAGACCGATCAATACGCGGCCATCAACATCCAGACCAGCGACCATATCCGCGCCGTGCTGACCAAGGCCCTGGGCAGCGAGCGTGCCGCCAGCCTGATCGACGACATCCTCGAAAGCACCAACACAGGCTCCGGCATCGACAAGCTGAACCTGATGGAGGCCTCGATGGTGGCCGAAATGATCCGCGACGAGCACCCGCAGATCATCGCGACCATCCTGGTCCACCTGGAGCGTCACCAGGCCTCCGACATCCTGCAATTGCTGCCCGACCGCCTGCGCAACGACATCATCCTGCGTATCGCCACCTTCAGCGGCGTGCAGCCGGTGGCGCTGCAGGAACTGACCGAAGTGCTCGGCGTGATGCTCGACGGTCAAAGCCTCAAGCGCAGCAAAATGGGCGGCGTGAGGACGGCGGCGGAGATCCTCAACCTGATGAGTTCCACCCACGAGGAACTGGCCATCGGCACGGTGCGTGAGCACAGCGAAGACCTGGCGCAGAAGATCCTCGACGAGATGTTCCTGTTCGAAAACCTGATCGACGTCGACGACCGCGGCATCCAGACCCTGCTGCAACAGGTGGAGCACAACTCCCTGGCGATCGCGCTCAAGGGCTCGCCGCCGGCGTTGCTCGAACGCTTCCTGCACAACATGTCCCAGCGTGCCGGGCAGTTGTTCCGCGAAGACATGGAAGCGCGCGGTCCTATCCGTATGTCGCAGATCGAAAACGAACAGAAGGCCATCCTCGCGGTGGTGCGGCGCTTGTCCGACAGCGGCGAAATCGTGACCGCGCGCGGTAATGACACTTATGTCTGATTGGCAGCCCTGGCAGATGGACCCGTTGGGCAGCCCTGCCTCGCCCGGCGATGATCCGCAGAGCAGCCACCGCGAGCGCGTGCGCAAGCAAGCCTTCCAGCGCAAGCTGGAGATGCAGGTGCTGCGGGAAAAGACCCTCGCCGAAGCCCAGCAGGTCGGCCATGCCCAAGGCGTGGAGCAGGGCTATGCACAAGGTTTGAGCGAAGGGCGCCAGGCCGCTGCCGTGGAGTTGCAACAGCAGGTGCGGCAGACGTTGCAACCGCTGCTGGAGCTGTGCCGTAACTTCGACGAGGCCCTCAAGGCGATGGATACGCACATTGTCCGCCAGTTGGTGGGCATTGCGCTGGAGGCCGCCCGACAATTGGCCGGTGATGCGCTGGCCGCCCAGCCGGAGCAGGTGCTGGTATTGGTCAAAAGCCTGCTCGACAGTGACCTTGAACTCACCGGCAAACCCAAGCTGTGGCTCCACCCGGAGGATCTGCAACGCGTCCAACACAGCCTCGGCGAGCAGATCGAAGCGGCAGGCTGGGTCTTGCATGCGGACTCGGCGATGTTGCCCGGCGGGTGCCGTGTGGTCAGCGCCGGCGGAGAGCTGGATGCCACGCGGCCTTCGCGGTTGGGCCTGCTCAATCGCAGCGTCGAGCGCACCCTGGATGAACAGCCATGAACGCGCACCTCGAGCGCTGGAGCCAGGTCCTGGCGTCGGTGCAGGGCAAGCCCTTGCAGGTCGCGCCGCACCTGCGCAGCGGGCGCATCACCCGCGCCACCGGGATGGTGCTGGAAGCGGTGGGCCTGCGTCTGCCGCTGGGAGGCGCCTGCCGTATTGAGCTGACGTCCCATGAAGGCGTATACGCCGAGGCTGAAGTGGTCGGCTTTGCCGGGGACACGTTGTACCTGATGCCCCTGGCGGAAATCCACGGCCTGCAACCGGGGGCGCGGGTGTTTGCCGCGCAGGACGGCCAGACCGGCGTCGGCGGCAATCGCAGTTTTCCCCTCGGCATGGCCTTGCTCGGCCGCGTGCTCGACAGCGGCGGCCAGCCCCTGGATGGTCGCGGCCCGCTGCTGGGCGCCCACCACGCCAGTCTGCACACCCAACCGCTCAACCCGCTCAAGCGTGCGCCGATCGACCGCCAGATCGACGTGGGCATCCGCGCCATCAATGCCTTGTTGTGTGTCGGGCGTGGCCAGCGCCTGGGCCTGTTTGCCGGTTCCGGCGTGGGCAAGTCGGTGCTGCTGGGCATGATGGCCCGCTACACCCAGGCCGATGTGATCGTGGTCGGGCTGATCGGCGAGCGGGGCCGCGAGGTACAGGACTTTATCGACAACATTCTCGGCGAAGACGGCCTGCGTCGCTCCGTGGTGGTCGCCGCGCCGGCCGATACCTCGCCGCTGCAACGCTTGCAGGGCGCGTTGTACGCCACGCGGGTGGCCGAGGACTTTCGCGACCAGGGCAAAGACGTGCTGCTGATCATGGATTCGCTGACCCGCTACGCCATGGCACAGCGCGAAATCGCCCTGGCCGTGGGCGAGCCGCCGGCCACCAAGGGCTACCCGCCGTCGGTGTTCGCCAAGCTGCCCAAGCTGGTGGAACGTACCGGTAACGGGCCGCCCGGCGGCGGCTCGATCACTGCATTTTACACGGTGCTCAGCGAAGGCGACGACCAGCAGGACCCGATTGCCGACTCGGCGCGGGCGATCCTCGACGGACACATTGTGCTGTCCCGGCACCTGGCCGAAAGCGGGCACTACCCGGCCATCGATATCGAAGCGTCGATCAGCCGGGCGATGACGGCCATTGCCAGCGACGCCCAGCAGCGCAAGGCGAATCAGCTCAAGCAGGCGCTGTCGCGCTACCAGCGCAATCGCGACCTGATCAGCGTGGGCGCCTACACCCAGGGCCACGACGCGCAACTCGACCGCGCGGTGGGTTTGTACCCGCATATCGAACGGTTCCTGCAGCAGCGCATCGACGACCGTGCCAGCGTTGACGAGACCCTGCACGGCCTGACCCTGTTGTTCCCCGGCAACTGACCTTTTCGAGTAACCATCGATGGCTGACCAATCGCTGCACCTGCTGATCGAACTGACCGCCAAGGCACGCGACATCGCGGCCCGCGCCCTGGCGCAAAGCCGCACTGCCGAGCAACTGGTGATCAACCAGTTGCGCACCCTGGACCAGTACCAGCAGGAGTACCGCCAGAACCTGCAATTGGAATTGGCCAAGGACGGCATGAGCCCTTCGGCGTTGACCAACTACCGGGGCTTTTTGCAGTCGCTGGAAGAGGCCGTGGAGCGTGCGCAAAAAAGCCTGGAGCGCCACCGCAAACAGGTGGCGCACCACCAGATCACCTGGATGGCGCAGTGGCGCAAGGTCAACGCGATTGAAGCGTTGTTGAGCCGCCGCGCCCAACAGGTGCAAGTGCGCGCCGGGCGTGTCGAGCAACGCCAGATGGACGAACTGGCCAGCCAATTGCGGCGCCGGGCGGCAGCGTTTCCAACTTCCATCGATAGCAGCCTCTAAGGGACACCATGGACATTCTCGCGTCGTTAGCGCCATCGACCGCAGCGCCTGCGCCGGCCAGTCTTCCCGCTGAGGCGACGGTTGCGCCGAGTGAGTCGTTTGCCGCGGTATTAAGCCAGGTCGATGTACCAGTGGCTGACCCGCTGCCGGTGGTTCAGTCGGCACCGGCCCCGACATTGGCACCGGCATTGGCGGCTGCGGACACCGCCCCGGTCATGCCGGAACCGGCTGCGGCTGCACTGCCCACGCCGGTGGTCGCAGCGCCAGTGCCGCTGGCTGAGCCAGAGCCCGTAGCGGTGGACGAGGTGCCGAATGCCTGGCCCGATCAACCCGTGACAGCGGTTGAAGAACCTGAGCTGACGACCAAGGGCGACAGCTCGCTGGACGACATTCGCCAGCGCATGGCCCTGATCGAAAGCGCCGGCCAGTTGGATACCGCCGCAATGATCGTGGCACCGCCGACGCCTGTCAGCGTGCCGCTGCCTGTGGTGGTCAGCGCTGAGTCAGCCGAGCCCGCCCCGCTGATCAGCAGTCGTGCGCCGGCCCAGGCGACCAGCCTGCCTGCGGCGGATGACGAGGCAGATACGCCGCAACCGATCGACCTGCCCGACGCCATGCCGACGCTGGTCGCCAGCGTCGCCGACAGCGTGCCCAGCGTGCGCGCGCAAACGCACGACAGCCAGGCCCAGAGCCAGCCCGATCCGCAGAGTGTCTTCAGCCTTTCAGCGGCATCCTTCAGCCCGACGAACCTGGCCGTCGCCGACACGGTTGCGAGCAATAGCCTGGTGCTCACGGCCGCTATCGGCAGCGCCGATTGGCAGACTGACCTGGGCCAGCAGATGGTCGACATGGTCACGCGTGGCGAGCAGCAAGTGGACTTGCGCCTGCACCCGGCCGAACTCGGCCCGTTGTCCATCAGCCTCAACCTGAATGACGGCACCACCCAGGCGCAGTTCCAGGCCGCTCATGCGTCGGTGCGGGCGGCGGTGGAGCAGGCGTTGCCGCAGTTGCGCGAGGCGCTGGCCACCCAAGGCATCGCGTTGGGGCAAGCCTCGGTCAGCGACCAGTCTTCACGCCAGGCCGCGGGCGGCCAGACACCGCGTGATCCGCAGGCCCAGCCGTCCAGCGCAGCGGTCAGCCGCGACGAAGCACTCCCGGCGCACGTCCAGCAGGTGGTGTTGCGCAGTTCGGGCGTGGACTTGTACGTCTGATTCTCAAATCAAAACAGCGAGATACCGCCGTTACCCTGGTCTTATCGCGCCATGGGCGGAGCAGGGCGATGGTCATACTTGAGCCCTGCCTAACCGTTTTCCTTCATTCCATGGTTCCAGCCAATGACCACCACCCGCAAAACCCCCTGGCTCTTGATTCTGCTGCTGGCGCTGGTCGTCGTCGCCGCCAGTTCCGGCGGCACCTACCTCTATTTCAGTCAACATGGCATGGCGGCTGAGGCAGTGACGGTCGAGCCCGTGGCGCAAAAGCCCCAGGCGCCGCGGTTAGTCACCATCGCCCCGATGACGGTCAACCTGGTGAACGAGCGCGATGAGCAAAGCCTGCTGTACGTGGGGTTTGCCCTGGAAGTGGCGGATGACGCGACCCAGGCCCTGCTGCAGCAATACATGCCGCAAATACGCAGCCAGTTGTTGACCCTGTTGAGCGGGCAGAACACCACGCAGGTGATCACGCCCCAGGGCAAGGCGGCGCTTGCCGGCAAGGTCCTGGAAACCCTCAAGCAGCCCCTGGCGCCGCAGCAACCCGCACCTGCGGTGCTGCGCGTGCTGTACACCGACTTTATCGTGCAATAACCCATGGCCATTGACGATTTGCTCTCCCAGGACGAGATCGACATGTTGCTTCGCGGGGGCGACGACGGCGACGCTGCGGCGGATGACGCCGACACCCTGGACGCCGCGCGGGTGCGCCCTTACGACCCGGCGACCCAGCACCGGGTGATCCATGAGCGTTTGCACGCCCTGGACATCATCAACGAACGCTTCGCCCGTTACTTTCGCATGAGCCTGTTCAACCTGATCCGGCGCAGCATCGATATCACCGTCAAAAGCGTGCGCTACCAGAGCTACAGCGAATTCTCGATGCACATGCCGATGCCCACCAACATCAATCTGTTGGCCATGAAACCGCTGCGCGGCACGGCCCTGGTGGTGTTCCCGCCCAGCGTGGTGTTCATGGTGGTGGACAACCTGTTCGGCGGCGACGGGCGTTTCGTGACCAAGTCCGAAGGTCGCGAGTTCACCCACACCGAGCAGCGCATCATCCGGCGTTTGCTGGGGTTGTCGGTGGATGCCTACAAGGACGCCTGGAAGTCGGTCTACCCCCTGGAAATCGAATACCTGCGTTCCGAGATGCAGGCCAAGTTCGCCAACATCACCAGTTCACCGAATGAAATCGTGGTGAATGCCACCTTCCATCTGGAGGTCGGCAACCTGTCCAGCGATTTCAACATCGTGATCCCGTACCTGATGATCGAGCCGATGCGCCAACTGCTCAACGGCCCGCTGACGGATACCAATCCCGAGGAAGAGCGCCACTGGAACAAGCGCATGGCCGGCGAGATCACCCATTCCGAGATTGAGCTGATCGCCGACTTTGTCGAGCTGGATGCGCGGATGGGCCAGGTCATGGCGCTCAAGGTCGGCGATGTACTGCCTATCGACCTGCCCGAGATCGTCAGTGCGCGGGTCGACGGCGTGCCGGTCATGACCTGCGAATACGGCAGCCAGAACGGCGTGCGCGCGTTACTTGTGAAGGACCTGGTCGATCACTCGCTGAGCCTTTCCTCCTCTTCTACCAGCCGATTCGTGAAGGGCCACGTGTCCACTGCCAAGGAATCCGATCATGACTGATTCAAACACCCTCGAGCCCCAAGAGCCCGATGAATGGGCTGACGCCCTGGCCGAACAGGCCGCCGAAGCCGGTGACGACGACCCGTGGGCGGCGGCCTTGGCCGAACAGGAGCAAACCGACGCGGCGGTTGCCGGCCCGGCGCCAAACGTAGGCTCGAGCCTGTTCAAGCCGTTGCCGGTGCCAGCACCTGCGGCGGCTGCGCGTGAGCTGGAAATGATCATGGATATTCCGGTCAAGCTCAGCGTGGAGCTGGGCCGCACCCGAATCACCATCAAGCAATTGCTGGAGCTGGCCCAGGGCTCGGTGCTGGCGCTGGACGGCCTGGCGGGGGAACCGATGGACATCCTGATCAACAGCTACCTGATCGCCCAGGGCGAAGTGGTGGTGGTGGATGACAAATACGGCATTCGGATCACGGAAATCATTACTCCGTCCGAACGCGTGCAAAAGCTCAACCGATGAGCCTGGTCAGCGCAACACCCGCGCCCCTTGGCGTGCCCTCGGACAACGTGATGAACCTGGCATTGCTGGGCAAGACCGGCCTGGCGCTGGTGGTGGTGCTCGCCTGCGTGCTGGTGTGCGGCTGGCTCGCGCGGCGCATGGGTTCACGGCCGCTGGCGCCGGGGAAGATGCTGCGGGTAGTCAGCAGCACCGGGCTGGGCCAGCGTGAAAAGGTGGTGATTGTGGAGGTGCGCGGCCAATGGCTGGTGCTGGGGGTGACGGCCCAGCAAGTCACCGCCCTGGCGCAAATGGACGCGCCGGCACCCGAGCCTGAGCCGGCGGCGGTCGCACCGGGCGACAGTTTTGCCGAACGCCTGACGCATGCGCTGAAGCACAACCTGCGCAAGGGGCGCGCCTCATGACGGCCCTGGAACCGGCGATGCAGGGCCTGAGCGCCTTCACCGGCCAGGCCGGCGGCCAGCAATGGTCGCTGAGCCTGCAGACCCTGCTGCTGCTCAGCGCCATGGCGTTCCTGCCGGCGGTGCTGCTGATGATGACCGGGTTCACCCGCATCATCATTGTGCTCGGCCTGCTGCGCACGGCCATCGGCACCACCTCGGCACCGCCGAACCAGGTGCTGCTGGGGCTGGCGCTGTTCCTGACGTTTTTCGTCATGTCGCCAACCCTCGACCAGGCATACGAAACCGCCTGGCAGCCGTTCTCCCGGGACGAGATCACGGTGGAGCAATTTCTCGACAAGGGCAGCCAGCCGTTTCGCGCCTTCATGCTGACCCAGACCCGCCAGGGCGACCTCGCATTATTCGCACGGGTGGCGCGCATCGGCGACCTGCAAGGGCCGGAGGATGTGCCCATGCGTGTGTTGCTGCCGGCCTTTGTCACCAGCGAATTGAAGACCGCGTTCCAGGCCGGTTTCACCATTTTTATCCCGTTCCTGATCATCGACCTGGTGGTGGCGAGCGTGTTGATGGCGCTGGGCATGATGATGGTGCCGCCGTCGACCATCTCGCTGCCGTTCAAGTTGATGCTGTTTGTGCTGGTAGACGGCTGGCAGTTGCTGCTCGGTTCCCTGGCGCAGAGTTTTTATACCTGATGAGGACGTAGACGATGACGCCGGAAATGGTCATGGACCTGGCTTACAAAGGCATGCGGATGAGCATGGTCGTGGCCGCGCCCGTGTTGTTCGTGACGCTGTTTGTCGGCTTGCTGGTGAGCCTGTTCCAGGCGGCCACGCAGATCAACGAATCGACCCTCTCGTTTATCCCCAAGATCATCGGTGTGTGCGTGGTGCTGGTGATCGCCGGGCCCTTGATCATGGAAATGCTGGTGGACTACACCCGCGCGCTGTTCACCAGCCTGCCCACGTTGATTGGCTGACGCACCTTGATCGAGGTCAGTTCGGCGCAACTGCAACTGTGGCTCACCAGCTTTTTCTGGCCGTTCTGCCGGGTGCTGGCGTACCTGATGAGCGACCCGATCCTCGGCCACAAAAACGTGTCGAGCCAGGTGAAGGTCGGCCTGGCGATGCTGCTGGCTTTCTTGCTGGCGCCCAATTTGCCGGCGCTGCCGGAGGTGTCGCTGTTTTCCTGGGCCGGCCTTGGGGTGACGGTGGAGCAGGTGCTGATCGGCATGTCGCTGGGCATGGTGATGCGCGTGACGCTGGCGGTGGTGGAGATGACCGGCGATATCTGCGGCATGCAGATGGGGCTGGCATTTGCCACGTTCTTTTCCGCCGATACCAGCACCAACAGCCTGGTGCTGTCGCGCTACCTGGGCATGATCACGATCCTGATGTTCCTCGCGCTGGACGGCCACCTCATGGTGCTCGAACTGCTGGCGACCACGTTCAAGACGCTGCCCATCGGCCACCTGCGTTTTGACCCCAACGCCTGGAACCTGATTGCGCGCTATGGCAGCACGATCTTTCTCACTGGCCTGTTGCTGGCTTTGCCGATGGTCGCCACGCTGCTGATCATCAGCCTGGCCATGGGCATTCTCAACCGGGTGTCGCCACAGTTGACGGTATTCTCGGTAGGCTTCCCGCTGACCTTGTCCGTGGGCCTGATCCTGCTGATGGTGGTGATGGGCGACCTGGGACCGTTTCTGGCCAGCCTGCTCACCAACACCCTGCACTTCATGCAGTACCTGGTCGACAACATGACCCTTGCTTGACTCATGCACCCTGGTCCAACTGTGGGAGGGGGCTTGCTTCTGATGGTGGTGTTTCAGCCAATGCATCTGGCGACTGGGCTGCTGCTATCGGGGGCAAGCCCCCTCCCACATTTTTGGATGTGATCGAGCAGTGATATGGGTGGCGCCGCTGTTGATGGTGTTTTCGGTGGGCTTGATTCTGGTGATGGGGCTACTTCTGTCCAACCTGCTGCCACGGTCTAAATGTGGGAGGGGGCTTGCCCCCGATGGTGGTGTTTCAGCCAATGCATCTGGCGACTGGGCTGCTGCTATCGGGGGCAAGCCCCCTCCCACATTTTTGGATGTGATCGAGCAGTGATATGGGTGGCGCCGCTGTTGATGGTGTTTTCGGTGGGCTTGATTCTGGTGATGGGGCTACTTCTGTCCAACCTGCTGCCACGGTCTAAATGTGGGAGGGGGCTTGCCCCCGATGGCGGTGTTTCAGCCAAAGCATCTGGCGACTGGGCTGCTGCTATCGGGGGCAAGCCCCCTCCCATATTTTTGGATGTGTTCGAGCAGTGATATGGGTGGCGCCGCTGTTGATGGTGTTTTCGGTGGGCTTGATTCTGGTGATGGGGCTACTTCTGTCCAACCTGCTGCCACGGTCTAAATGTGGGAGGGGGCTTGCCCCCGATGGCGGTGTTTCAGCCAAAGCATCTGGCGACTGGGCTGCTGCTATCGGGGGCAAGCCCCCTCCCACATTTTTGGATGTGATCGAGCAGTGATATGGGTGGCGCCGCTGTTGATGGTGTTTTCGGTGGGCTTGATTCTGGTGATGGGGCTACTTCTGTCCAACCTGCTGCCACGGTCTAAATGTGGGAGGGGGCTTGCCCCCGATGGCGGTGTTTCAGCCAAAGCATCTGGCGACTGGGCTGCTGCTATCGGGGGCAAGCCCCCTCCCATATTTTTGGATGTGTTCGAGCAGTGATATGGGTGGCGTCGCTGTTGATGGTGTTTTCGGTGGGCTTGATTCTGGTGATGGGACTACTTCTGTCCAACCTGCTGCCACGGTCTAAATGTGGGAGGGGGCTTGCCCCCGATGGCGGTGTTTCAGCCCATGCATCTGGTGACTGATCCAGCGCTATCGGGAGCAAGCTCCCTCCCACAGTTTTTGATGTGTTTGAACAGTGACATGGGGGCGTCGCAGTTGATGGGCTTTTGTGGGCTGGGTTTAGGACTATTTTTGGCCAATCAGCTGCCACGGTCCAACTGTGGGAGGGGGCTTGCCCCCGATGGCGGTGTTTCAGCCCATGCATCTGGTGACTGATCCAGCGCTATCGGGAGCAAGCTCCCTCTCGCAGTTTTAGATGTATTCGAACAGCGACATCTTTTGGATGCTGACGAAGGTCTGCTGCGCCGCCTGCAAGGCCACTTGCAGTGCGGTGTACTCGGTGACCGACTCGGTGTAGTCGGCATCCACCAACCCCGACAGGCGTTCGGTGTAGCTCAGTGCCAGGTCGTCGCCGATGGTGTCGAGCACGTCCAGCTGGTTAAGCCGCGAGCCGACAGAGGTCTGCACCGTGAGTACGTTGTCCTGGGCATTGCTCAGTTGGCGACTGGCGGTGGACAGGGTGTTGTCCAGGTTGGCCTGGTCGGCGTCGGTTTCCACCGGGGTCTGCAGCACCGAGATCAGGTTTTTCAGGGTCGCGAACAGGTCCGGGTCGGCGTCGGCGGCCTTGCTCACGGTAACCGTGTCGCCGTCCACCGGGGTGCCGCTCAAGGTCAGGGACAGGCCGTTGACTTCCAGCGTGTCGCCCGAGGTGTACGTCACCGGGGTGGCGCCGTCGAGGCTGTATTGCGCGGTGCCGTCGGCGGCGGTGCTGAAGGTCAGGCTGAAGCCGCTGCCGTAATTGGCGTCCTGGGTATCGGTAATGGTCGGGCCGCTGTAGGTCACGCTGCCGCTATTGTCGCCGGCCTCGGCGATAAACCCCGCCGAACTGCTCACCGAAAGGAAAATCGTCGCCCCGGTATCGCCGCTGGCCATGCTCTGAGTGGAGCTGACCTGTTGTGTGATCGCGTTGTTGTCGCCCTGATACACCAGATCGCCATTGGCATCGGTGGCAAACGCCGGGCTTTGGCTCTGGTAGCCGGAAAACAGATAGTTGCCGTTGCTGTCGGTGGCGTTGGCCAGTGTCACCAGCGTGTCGTACACCCCTTGCAGCGAGGTGGCGATGGACTCGCGGTCAGCGTCGCTCAAGGTGCCGTTGTTGGCTTGCACGATCAGCGCCTTGGCGCTGGTGATGGCATCGTTGATGCTGTCCAGGGTGCTTTCTTCCTGGGACAAGGACGTGCTGATGGTGCTGCGCGAGTCGGCATATTGCGTATTCGCGGCGATGGCCTGGCGCACGTTGACGGCCTGGGCGGCGGCCAGCGAATCATCCGAAGGGTTGACCACCCGGGTGCCGCTGGACACTTCCTGGGCGGCGTCCTGGTAGGCGCTTTCCTGGGCGAGCATCGAGTTCAGGCTTTGGTTGTAAATCGTCGCACTGCTGAGGCGCATGGCGTCGCTCCGCTCAGAAAGTTATCAGTTGATATCGAGGAGGGTGTCGAGCAGGGACGTGCCCACTTCGACCACCTTCGCGCAGGCCTGGTAATACTGCTGGTAGACGATCAGGTCGGCCGCCTCTTCATCCAGGTTCACCCCCGATTCCGACTGTTGCAGCGTGGTCAGTTGCTCGGTGAGGCCCGACTGGGTTTCCAGTTGCCCGGCGACCTTGCTGGCGGTGCTGCCCACGTCGCTGACCAGCGCCGAGTAGGTCTGGCTGAGGGTCTTGCTGCCGCCGACGATGCTGTCGGTCTGCAGGTTGAGCATCGCCAGGGCATTGCTGTTGTCGCTGCTGCCGGTGGAGGTGCCTGCCGCGATCAGGCTGCCGTCGCTGGTCAAGGTGCTGAAACTGCTGGCGGCGTTACGTGTGGGCAGTACCAGGAAACTGTCGCCGTCATCGGCGGTGCCGCTGATGGCCACGCTCATGCCGGCGAAGGTCAGGGTGTCGTTATTGGCGTCGTAGGTCGAGGTGACGCTGGCGCCGCTGTCGTTGCGGGTCACCGTGTAGCCGTCGGTGGCGGAATACTTGACGGTGTAGTCGGTAGCGCTCAGGGCGCTGACATCGTCGGTAAAGGTCGCGCTCAGCGTCGCGTCACCGGTGTTCTGGGTGTTGCCGTAGATGCTCGGGTCATCCACCGAGAAGAACGCGCTGCCGCTGTCGCCATTCAGGTCGATGCCTGCTGCCTGCAAGGTGTTGAAGGCTTGGGTCAGGCTCACTGCCAGGATGCCCAGCTGGTTTTGCGCGTCGCTCAGGCTGGTGTCGCGAAAGTCCATCAGGCCGCCCAGGGAGCCGCCTTCGAAGGTGGAGTCGTCGAGCACGGTGGTGTGGCCGGCGGCGTCGACGTAGGTGACCACGGTTTGCGTCGGGTCGCTGGCCGAGACGGCGGTCTGCAGATCGAAGCTGTCATTGCCCGACACCAGCGCCAGGCCGTTGCTCAGTGCCACGGTGTAGCTGCCGTTGCTTTGGGTGGTGACATCCACGTCCACCAGTTCACTGAGCTGGCTGACCAGCAGGTCGCGCTGGTCGAGCAGGGCGTTGGACGTCGAACCCAGGGCGTCGGACAGGCTGATCTTTTTGTTGAGGCCGGCGATCTGTTCGGTGAGGTCGTTGACCTGGGTGACCTGGTCGCTGATCTGGCTGTTCACGTCGCTGGCCATGTCGTCCAGGTAGCTGCCCAACTGGGTGAACTGCGAGGTCAGGGTTTGCGCGGCGCCGACCACTTCTTCGCGCGCGGCGGTGTCGCTGGCGTCGGAGGTCATGGTCTGGATCGACGAGAAGAAGCTTTGCATCAGGGTGTCGAGGCTGGCATCGCCATCGGCCAGCAGGCTATCGATCTGGTCGACTTCAGTCTGGTAGGTCGACAGCGCGCTTTCGGCGCTGATGGAGCTGTTGAGCTGGCTGGTGACGAATTGGTTGTACTGGCGGTCGACGCTGGCGATCTGCACGCCGCTGCCCGAGGTGGATTCGGAGAAGTTCGCCACCTGCAAGGTGTAGCCCTCCGTGTAGGCGTTGGTGGTGTTGCTGCTGCTGGTGCTGAGGGCGATCTGCGCGGCGGTCAGGCCGCTGACGCCAATGGAAATAATGCTCATCGAGAAGCTCCTGGGCTACATGGTTGGCACTATCGGCCCGGCAAAAGGGCAACTTGACCCCTGTTCTATAAATCGTTTTGCAGTTGCGCCACGGCCGGCACGTTGCGCAGCGGACCGATGGTGGCCATCACCGAAATCAGCTTCTGTGCATAGCGCGGGTCGGTGGCGTAACCGCCCTGTTGCAACGCGATGGCGGCCTGGGGCGCATCGACGGCATTGCGCACGGCGGCATAACCGGGGCGGTTGCGCATCAGGCGTGCATAGTCGTTGAAGGCAGCGTCGTCGCAGGTATAGACACGAAACGCTTCCAGCTGTTTTTGCGCTTGGGCGTCGGTGTATTCGGTGGTCATCACCTGGGTCGTCGCGCCTTGCCACTGGCCGCCGGCCTTGATGCCGAACAGGTTGTGGCTGTCGGCGCCCTGGGCGGTGGTGATAGTGCGCCGGCCCCAATCGGTTTCCAGGGCGGCCTGGGCCAGGATCAACTCGGCGGGTACGCCACTGGCGCGGGCGGCCTTTTGCGCCGGTTCGCTCAAGCGCGCGATAAACGCCTGCACATGTTCGGGCTGGTCCTTGTCGCCGCCGCTGACTTCACGGCGTTTCCAGGCATCGAACGCCGGGCTGGCAAACGGCGTGGGGCGCGAGGGCGGCAGGTCGAGGAAGGCCGTGGTGGCGCTGTCCAGTTCAGGCGCCTGCCGGGTGGTGTAGCCGCTCAGTTGTCGGGTCAGTTGCTCGGCCAGGCCGATACCTTTGCCCGCCAGGCTCTGGGCCCACTGCTGGTCGAGCATCTCGGTGTACATCTCGGTCTGCGAGTTGTTCGACATCTCCGACTTGGGCACCGCCGCCCGCATGCTCTTGAGCATCATCTGCAGGAACAGCGCCTCGAACTGCTTGCTGGCTTGCTTGAGCCCCGATTGCGGGTCCAGGTGCGCGCTGTTGCGCAGCCGGTCCAGGCCTTGCACATCCAGGGCAAAGCCATCGGTACTGCCGCCTTTGTTCATCAGATGATCTCCAACTCGGCCCGCAAGGAACCGGCCGCCTTGAGCGCCTGCAAGATCACCATCAGGTCCTGTGGCGTGGCGCCGAGTGCATTCAGGCCCTTGATCACGTCCATCAGGTTCGCCGTGCCTTCGAGCAGATGCAGCGAACCGCCTTGGGACTCGATGGAAATATTGCTCTGGGAACTGGTCGCCGTCTGGCCACCACTGAAGGCGCCGGGCTGGCTGACCGTGTTGGTGGTGTCGATGATCACCGACAAATTGCCGTGTGCCACTGCGGCGCGGTACAGCTTCACCGAGCTGTTGAGCACAATGGAGCCGGTGCGCGAATCGAGGATCACCTTGGGGCGCGCCTGGATCGGCAACACTTCGATGCTCTCGATGCGCGCCATGAAGTTGGTGCGCTCATTGGGCGACACCGGGCCCTGAATCTCGATCATCCCGCCGTCCACCGCCGAGGCCACGGTTCGACGCATTTCCAGGTTGATCGCATACACCACGCGTTGTGCCGTGGCCGAGTCCGGTTCGTGCAGGGACAAACCGAGCAGGCCGTGCTCGTTGTTCAAATTTAGCGCCACCGTGCGCTCGATAATCGCGCCTCGGCTGATGCGCCCGCCGGCCAACTGGTTGACCGTCACGCTGCTGCCGTTGGCCGACGCGCCGGCGCCGCCCACCAGCAGGTTGCCCTGTGCCATGGCGTACACCTCGCCATCGGCGCCCTTCATCGGGGTCATCAGCAAGGTGCCGCCGCGCAGGCTTTTGGCGTTGCCGATGGACGACACCACCACATCGATCTGCTGCCCCGGGCGCGAGAGGGCCGGCAGGTTAGCGGTGACGATCACCGCCGCGATATTGCGCATCTGCATATTCGCGCCGGCCGGCAGGGTCACGCCCAATTGCGACAGCATGTTGGTCAGGCCCTGTTCGGTGAACGGGCTCTGGGTGGTCTGGTCGCCGCTGCCATCCAGGCCGACCACCAGGCCGTAGCCCACCAGGTTGTTGGAGCGGATGCCGGCGAAGTCGGCGATGTCGCGAATCTGCTCGGCGTGAACCGTTGCCCCCAGCCACAACGGGCAGCTCAGCAGCAGGGTGCGCAACGTTCGGGCGGCTCTAGTGAACATGGCGTGGGTACTCAAAAAGGGGAAACGTTGAGGAGGATGCGATGGAGCCAGCCCATCCGCTGCGCTTCGTTGATGTAGCCATCGCCCACGTATTCGATGCGCGCCTGGGACACCTGGGTCGATGACACGGTGTTCTCGCCGGTGATGCTGCGCGGGTTGACCAGCCCGGAAAAGCGGATGAACTCGGTGCCCTGGTTGATCGCGATCTGTTTGTCGCCGCGCACACGCAAGTGCCCGTTGGGCATCACCTGCATCACCGTCACGGAAATCGTGCCGGTGAACGAGTTGTTCGCCTGGGAACCGCCGGCGCCCAGGAAGTCATGAGTCGTCGAAGCATCCAGCCCAAAGGAGCCGACCTGGCTGGCGCGGCTGGAGGTGGTCGCCAGGCTCAATCCCATGGAGCCGGCGCGGCTGGCATTGGAGGAGGAGTTCTTGCTGGCGCTGACCTGTTCTTCCAGCTCGATGGTCAGGGTGTCGCCGACCATGCGCGGGCGGCGGTCTTCGAACAGCGGTTGCGAGCGGCTGCTCTGGTAGATCGAGCCGTTGGCCAGGCGTGCGGGGTAGCCCTGCGCCTGGACTTCTTCGTCGGGCACCACCGGTTTGTGGGGCAGTTGATCGCAGCCGGCGAGGGCCAGCACGCCGGCCAGAAGATACTTGTGAGCCATAAAGGGAGTCTCGAACCGGGCGCTCAGAGCTGGGTCAGACGCTGGAGCATCTCGTCCGAGCTTTCGACGGCCTTACTGTTGATTTCATAGGCGCGTTGGGTCTGGATCATGCCGACCATTTCTTCCACCACGTTGACGTTGGAGGTTTCCACGTAGCCCTGGGACAGCGTGCCGCCGCCGTTCAGGCCCGGCGTGGTTTCGGTGGGCGAGCCCGAGGCGTCCGTTTCCAGATACAGGTTTTGGCCGATGCTTTCTAGGCCGGCCGGGTTGATGAACAACGCCAGGTTCAATTGGCCGACCTGGGTCGAGGTAGACGTGGCGGGCGTGGTCACCGAGACGATGCCGTCGCTGCTGATCGTGATGGCTGTGGCGTTGGCCGGGATGGTCACGCCGGCCGACAGTTTGTAGCCGTTGGAGGTGACCATCTCGCCATTGGCATCGAGCTGGAAGCTGCCGTCACGGGTGTAGCCGGTGCTGCCGTCGGGCATGTCCACCTGGAAAAAGCCCAGGCCGTTGATGGCCAGGTCCTTGGAGTTGCTGGTCTGCTCCAGGTTTCCCTGGGTGTGCAGGCGCTCGGTGGCGACTTCGCGCACGCCGGTGCCCACTTGCAAGCCGGAGGGCAGGCGCGTGTCGGTGCTGCTCTGGGCGCCGGGCTGGCGCACGTTCTGGTACACCAGGTCTTCGAACACTGCCCGCGAGCGCTTGAAGCCGTTGGTGCTGACGTTCGCCAGGTTGTTGGCGATCACGTCCATTTGCCCCTGCTGGGCTTCCAGTCCGGTTTTCGCCGTCCACAGTGATCGGATCATCGTTCGGTTCCTTGTCTATTCAACCGGGAGGTCAGCCCTGCAGGGAAAGCAGGCTGTTGGCGCGTTTGGCGTTTTCGTCGGCGGTGCTGATGGCTTTCATCTGCATGTCGTAGCGCCGCGAGTTGTCGATCATCGCGACCATGGCGTTGGTCGGGCTGACGTTGCTGCCTTCCAATGCACCGGGCGCCACGCGCAGGCTGTCGTCGGCCGGCAGCGGCTGCGCGTTCGCGCTGCGGAACAAGCCGTCGGTACCGGCCTGCAAGGTGCCGGGCGGCGCCGACACCAGCTTCAACTTGCCCACCGGGCTCAAGCCGCGGGGTTCCATGCCCAGCTCGCGCACGCTGATGGTGCCGTCGCTGCCCAGGGTGACCTCGCTGCCCAGCGGTACGCTGATCGGCCCGCCGTCACCGATCACCGGGCGCCCGCCCACGGTCATGGCGCCGGTGCCGTCGACCTGCAGGTCACCGCGCCGGGTGTAGGCTTCCTGGCCGTTGCCGGCCTGCACGGCGAGCATCACGTTTGCGCCAAGGGCCACGTCCAGCGCGCGGTCGGTATGCACGATCGGCCCTTCGCTCCAGTCCACGCCCACGCCGTTGGCGGCCACCGAGACGCGGGTCGGCAAGCCTTCGCCCGCCACCGGCGAAGACTGCATCTCCACCAGTTGCGCGCGAAACCCCGGGGTGACGATGTTGGCCAGGTTGTTGGCCACGACGGCCTGCTGTTCGAGCGCCTGATTGGCCCCGCTCATGGCCGTGAAGAGCATGCGATCCATAGGGTCAGGAACCGATATTCACGGCTTGCTGCAACACTTCGCTTTGCGCCGTCACCGACTTGGCGTTCGCCTGGAAGTTGCGCTGGGCAATGATCAGGTTGACCAGTTCGGCGGTCAGGTCGACGTTGGAGTCTTCGGTGGTGCCGCTCAGGATCGAGCCCAGCGAGCCGCTGCTGGCCACGCCAAGCAGGGCCTGGCCGGAGGAGGTGGTGGCCAGCCAGGTGTTGTCGCCGTTGGCTTTGAGGCCGTTTTCATTGCTGAAGGTGGCCAGCTGGATCTGGTCGATGTTTTTGGTCTGGTCGTTGGAGTAGGTGGCGACCACCGTGCCGGTCTCGTCGATGGTGAAGCTCACCAGGCTGCCGGAGGTGTAGCCGTTCTGGGTGATGTCGGACACCGAGGAGTCGTTGCCGAACTGGGTGGTGCCGGTCAGGTCCAGGGTCAGCGACAGGCTGGCCGCGCCGTTGGCCGGGTCGTAGGTGTAGGTGCCGGTTTCGCCGCTGGTGATCAGGCCGCTGGAACTGAAGCTGACGGTCTGGGAGTCGGTCAGCAGGTTGCCGTCGATGGCGGTGTGTACGTCCCAGGTGTTGTCGGCGGTCTTGCTGAAATACAGGGTGCTGGTGTGGCTGGTGCCCAGGGAGTCGTAGAGCGTCGCGCTGGTGGAATAGGAGTAGGTCGACGAGTCGGTCTGGTCGAAGGTGGTGGTGATGATGTCGTCGCTGGCGTCCAGGTTCAGCTCTGCGTCCAGCTCGGTGCTGGCGCTGGCTTGCATGCCGGTGGTGGGGATCTGGATCACGCCGTTGACCCCGAGCAGTTGATCGCCGGCGGCGTTTTCCAGGTAACCGTCGGCGGTCAGGGTCAGTTGGCCGTTGCGCGAGTACACGGTTTGCGTGCCGTCGGAGAAGGTGAAGAAGCCGTCACCGTTGATCGCCAGGTCCAGGGCGTTATCGGTGGTGGTCAGGCTGCCGGATTCGAAGTTCTGCACCACGCCAGAGACCTGGGTACCCAGGCCGACGTCGGCGCCGGAGTACACATCGGCGAACTGCGTGGTCGAGCTTTTGAAGCCCACGGTCTGGGAGTTGGAAATGTTGTTGCTGACCACGTTGAGGTCGGTGGACGCTGCCGACAGACCACTGAGCGCTTGGGAAAAAGCCATGGTGTTTCTCCTTCGTTAGGTAGAGGGTCAGAGGACAAGACTGATGTCGCTGAGGGCGACGTTGTCGTTGACGCCCCCCAGGTCCAGCGCGACTTCGTTGCTGCTGTCGGTGGTGACGCCGGTGACCAGCGCGTATTTCAGGGCGGTGCTGGCCACGGCGACGTCGTCGGTGGTAGCGCTGATAGAGAAGGTGTAGGCGCCGTCGGCGGCCGTGGTGCCGTCGTCTTGCAGGCCGTCCCACGACAACGCCTGGGTGCCGGCGCTCATGCTGCCCTCGTCCAGGGTCCGCACGACGGTGCCGCTGCTGTCTTTGATGGTGACGCTGACGCTGTCGGCATCGCTGTCCAGAGTGACGCCAAACGTGGTCGCCACGCCGCTGTCGACCTGGATCACATTGCCGTCGATCAACACGCCGTTGCCCACCAGGGCCGAGGCTTGCAGGGTTTCGGAGGCGCTGATCTGGCTGGAGATGCCTTCCAGGGTGCTGGTGACGTCTTCGATGCTGCTGATGGTGCTGATCTGCGCCAGCTGGGTGACCATCTCGCTGTTGTCCATCGGGTCGGTGGGGTCCTGGTTCTGCAGCTCGGTGGTCAGCAGCGTGAGGAACTGGTCCTGCAAATCGTCCGCCGCCGAAGTGGTGCTTTCGGCGGTGGTGCTGGTGCTGTTCATCGTCGACAGCACCGAGCTGGCAATCGTACTGGTCATGGTTTACGCCTCACCTAGGGTCAAAGTTTTCAGCATCATTTCCTTGCTGGTGGACATGACCTCGACGTTGGCCTGGTAAGAGCGCGACGCGGAGATCATGTTGACCATTTCGCCCACCGGCTCGACGTTGGGCATGGTCACGAAGCCCGATTCGTCGGCCAATGGGTCGCCGGGGCGGTATTCCTGGCGCATCGGCGAGCCGTCTTCGACCACCTGGCTGACGCGCACGCCACCGATGCTGCTGCCGGCCTGGTATTGCGACTCGAACACCACCTGCCGCGCCCGGTAGGCTTCGTTGTCCGGGCCGCTGGTGGTGTCGGCGTTGGCCAGGTTGCTGGCGGTTACGTTCATGCGCTGGGACTGGGCGCTCAGCGCGGAGCCGGCGATATCGAAAATGCTGAACATCGACATGGTGGTTTCCCTGGGTTATTCGGACTGCATGGCGGTCTTGAGCGACTGCAGGCGGCTGCTCAGAAAGGTCAGGCTGGCCTGGTACCGCACGGCGTTATCGGTGAACTGCGCGCGTTCGCGGTCCATGTCCACGGTGTTGCCGTCCAGGCTCGGTTGGTCCGGCACGCGGTAGAGCAGGTCGCGGCTGGCGAAGCGGCTGGAGTCGGCGTGCAGGTGGCGGTCGGACGTGGTGGCCAGGGTCATGCCGCGGCCCTGGGTGTGGGACTTTTGCAGGGAGCTGGCCAGTTCGGCGCTGAAGTCGAAATCCCGCGCGCGGAAGTTGGGTGTGTCGGCGTTGGCGATGTTATTGGCCAATACCTGCTGGCGCTCAGCCCGCAAACTCATTGCGTCCTGCTGAAAGCGCAGCTCGTTGTCGAGCTTGTCGATCATGGTTGCGGACCTGTGCATCAAATAAATGAACGGCTCGCAGGTTAGTCCCAAGGCTGCCCCGGCAAAGGCCGAAACAGGCGGCTATTTGACGACCAATTCAGGCCTTGCCTCGCTGGCGGGGCGACTAGAATTCTGCGCTGGGTAGCGCGGAGGGCGGGATCGATGACAAGACGGATGTGGGGCTTGATGGGCCTGTTGTGCTGCACCCTGGCCCAGGCGGACGGCCTGCAGGAGCAGGTGCGCGAGGTGATTGCGCCACGCTTGCCCGCGCGCGCCCAATTGGTTGCCGTGGACATCGGCCAACCGGCGGCGCGCATCGCGGCCTGCGCCCACCCGCGGCCGTACCTGGTGCGCCCGGAGCAAAGCGTGATCGGTCGGGTGGCCGTGGGCGTGCGTTGCCTGGACGAGGTCGCGGGTTACCTGCAAGTCAGCGTGCGCGTGGTCGGCGACTACGTGGTCAGTCGTCAGCGGATTGCCGCGGGTGAGGTGATCAAGGCGCCGATGCTGGAACTCAAGCGCGGCCCGCTGGAGCGCCTGCCCAAAGGCAGCGTGTTCGAGCCTTCGCAGATCATCGGCCGCCAGGCCAGCCGCAACCTAAGCCGGGGCATGGTGATCACCGTGAATCACGTGCGCGAGCGTTGGCTGGTCGAGCGGAACGCCCGCGTGGTCCTGCAGGCCCGGGGCGCTGGCTTCACCATCCGCCGCGAAGGCAAGGCACTGGACAACGGCAGCCTGGGCAGCAACGTGCGCGTCATGGGCAACGACGGCAAAATGCTCAACGCCCAGGTGGTGGGCCAGAACGAATTGCAGCTGCGCTACTGATTTTTTTAGCGAAACCCGATTACCGGTCAAAGTTTGCCGTCGCGATTGCCGATAGTTGACCCAACCACAGCCAATTGAAGCCTCTAACGTGAAAATCATAAGTGCAAACCTGACCAACACCCTGGCGCCCGCTGACAGCAACGCAGGCGGTAATCAACGCGTGGAACTGCAACCTCTCGAAGCCACCCTCGACGACGGCGTGCAAGTCTCCAGCAGCACCGCCAGCTCGCAGGTCGCGACGTCGGCGGACGTGGACATGGAGAAAGTCGCGGCGCTGCGCCAGGCCATCGACAGTGGCACCTATCAGGTCAGCGCGGATTCGATCTTCGACGGCCTGGCCTCCAGCGTGCGCGAAACCCTTCCATGAGCGTTGGTCGATGAGCAGCAGGTACCTATGAGTCTGGCGAAACACTTGGAGTTGCAGCAGCAGGCGATCGTCGAGCTGATCGACTGGCTGGAACTGGAACGGCGTGCATTGGCCCAGGCCAAGGTCGACGGTGAAAAACTGCAGGAACTGACGGCGTGCAAGCAGGCGGCGTTGCAGAAGCTGGAGCAGTTGGAAGCGATTCGGTCTGGGGCGCAGTTGAAGCTCGGCTATGGGGCAGGGCGGCAGGGGGCGCTGAAGTCGGCGCAGGATGCCGATTGCGTCGCGGCCTGGCGGGAAGTGCAGGCACTGGCGCGGCGGGCGCGGCAGCTTAATATCGCCAATGGCGAGGCGTTGGGGCTGCGGATGGCGAGTAATCAGCGGGTTGTCGGGTTTTTGAATTCGGTTATTGGTAACAAGTTGTATGGGCCGGATGGGCGCAGGCTGCGCGGCGTTGATTGAGTAGTGATGTTGTCTGTGTGATCGAAACAAACTTAGGCAGCAAATCGACGAGAAGGTTAAACGCGAACGAGAGGCCGCTAAGTCGGGCCCCTATGAAGGTGATTGGTCATCCGGTAAGACCCTTCGGGGTAAAACCTAGATCACTGTGCCGGCCGGCAAGCCTCCAGTGATTTATGTCCGCGTGGCTCATGACAGTAACTGCATGGTCATTGCGCTATATACCTTCAGCCCCTGCAGATCGCTGGCCCTTGCCTGAGTGCAACCCAGTTTGGCCAGCCAACGGTGTGCAGGGTTCTTGTCCAACGCAACCGCGTGCAGCGCTACAGGTGTAAGGCCTAATCCAATCAGTACTTGAGGGCCTTGTTCACTGACCAACAGGAATTCGTTCGCGCCCACGCCAACTGCCCGGTCCAGCCCGGCATAGAGGTTGCGCTTCCAATCAGTGATGTGCGACTGCCAACGGGCAAAATTGCCTCCCCCTTTTTGGCGGTACTCGTCGCTCTGCAACACGGCAAGCGTGTCGACTGAATGCAGGGCCAGGTAGGCCGGGCAATCGCCGCTCAAGGCTTTGAACCGCTGCGAGGAGCTGAATCCGCTCACCGAGATCAGCGCTGGCAGTTTTTCCAGGCTGTAAAACGCATTCCACTCAGCTTCGCTGGCGGGGTCAGCGTAGTTGCATTCGACTGTATAAATCATCATGTCACTTCGTTGGTTGATGTTTAATCATGCTAGTGACACGGTAATGATCCATAAAACGACTTTTCGGCACTCTTCAGTGATTAAACATCAAGGTGGAGGCCTTGACTTGAACCAGGAATGCCCATGCGTCGAAAGCTCCCGAGTAACGCTGCCCTGATGGCCTTTGAAGCCGCAGCCCGGCATGGCAGTTTCGCCCGTGCCGCAGACGAGTTGGCCCTGACTGAAGGCGCCATCAGCCGGCAGATAGGCCGTCTGGAGGTGTTTCTGGGGGTCACGTTATTCGAGCGTGTTGGCAACCGCGTGCGGCTCTTGCCCAACGGTGAGCGCTACGCGGCCCAAGTGCGCGAACTACTCGACCGGCTCGACAGGGACAGCCAGTATTTGATGGGCCAGCCCAGCGACGGCGCCAGCCTGGATATCGCCGTCAGCCCAACCTTTGCCCTGCGCTGGCTAATTCCGCGGTTGGCCGGCTTTGGCCAGCAACACCCGAATATCTGCGTACACCTCTCGGAGCGTATGGAACCGTTCGTGCTCGTCGGTAGCGGTTTTGATGCCGCCATCCATTTTGAGCACCCGGCGTGGACAGGCATGCAGACGCACCGCCTGTTGAACGAAGTGTTAATTCCGGTTTGTCACCCTGGCCTGCTGAAGCCGGGCAAGCAGGCAACGGCTCTGGATTCACTGCCGCGATTACACCGACGACAGAACCCGGATGCCTGGCAGCGTTACGCCCAGCAAACCGGGATTGTCCTGAGCAACGCCGCGATGGGCGCGCGTTACGATTTGCATGCGATGCTGATCGAAGCCGCGCTGGCGGGGCTCGGCGTGGCACTCGTACCGCGCCTGTACGTGGAAGCCGAACTGGCGCAAGGCCGGCTGGTCGCGCCATGGCCACAAGAGAAGAATGTCGCCAAGGCCTTTTGCCTCGTGTTACCCGAACCGCTTGAACTGAGCCGCGCGCCCATCCAGGTATTTGCGCGTTGGCTGTTGGAGGAAGCGCAGGTGACGTAGGGGACGCGGTGGGGCCTGTACCGGATTGGTTCAGACGCTGAGCGACTCAGAACTTCACATTGAAACCGGCATGCATCAGCGTGGTCGATGGCCACGCTGGGCATCAGGTCGAAATTCACGGTATCGCCGAACGCTTCATTGATCCGCGCGCCATTGAGATAAACCGCCAGCCCCTGTGGGGTTCCTTATTCCTGGCGGGATAAATGCGTCAATGTCTGTTTGTAAAACCACGACCTATTAATAGGGGGGTAAGACTTTTGGATGAGTTGAAGGGGCGTGCAATGTGTTTTTTTGATTTTGTGGTAATAAGGAAGAGGGGGTTAGTTGGTTTAATACAGTAGTCGAGGTTTTATTTTTATGGGGGTGTAAATGCCGTTGCGGTCTACATTGATAGACGCCCGTCATCAGGCACAGAGTTTGGGACAGATTTGTGGGGCTCCCGTCGGACCTTAACGTGCCATGACGTTGACGATTACATGCAGGATGAAGGCGGGTCCATAACAAGGCTGGCCCTGTTCATCTTCGATACGCCAGATCGACGTGAGTGTGCAGGTCTCCCTTGGGGCGCCGAACTCCACGCTGATACGTACCGGCTGGCCGGGCAGGGTGTCGGCGATGGGGATTTCGTTGTTCAGGCTGCGCAGGTGGGTGTCCATCACCACTTCCAAGGGAACGCCGGACGCGCTGCGGCGAGCGATTACGTATTCGCCGTCGACCCGTACCAATTTCCGACCGCGCCACGGGCGGGCGCCAAGGTTCTGGATCTCCCAGGTTTTCTGAAACGTCTCACCGGGCAGCACCACGGTCTGGTCTGGGGTGGTGACATCCGCGTTGAAGACAGCTATGTCGCTGGGGTCACGCAGGCCGGTGGCGCGATTAGTGGTTGCCATTGAACAGGCATCGCCCGGTGCGCCAGCCAGGTCGGCGAAGTAGCGGAATAACAGCAGCGGCGAAACCTGCAACGCCTTGGCCAGTTTGATCAGGGTGCGTACTGAGGGATCTTGTGAGGCTCCGCCGGTCAATCCGTAGAGGTAGGTTCGGGAAATGCCGGCTTCTTTGGCCAGGGCTGTCAGGGGCTTTCCCAGTTCTCGGCTGCGTCGCATAACCAAGGCTCGAAGCGTATCGCGTGTTCTGATGTTCATATTCGAGTGTTGATCTCCGGTCCTTGGTGATAGTCGTCACGTTGTTCGCCAAAAAGGACAACCTGCTCGCCGCTACGTATATCGAGCGATGCACACTTGCGACCTGCTAGCGACGTGGTGAAGGACATGGATAGGTCCCTTTTGGGTTGGCTACATCCAGTGTCGTGGTTTCTCGCATGCTTGCGAACCTTGTGTGTGTTGCATTCCTTTACAATCATCTTTGGATATAGCGATGACTCAAATAAAAACGTGCTGTGAATCCATTGTTCGATCAGGCTTCGGCATCCTGCAAATGTCTGATGCCATGCTGCAGGACTACAAAAAAATTGTTGATGGATATTCAGCAATCTCTCAGGCCACTAAAGATTCATTTTCCTTTGTTCAAACGCTGCTAAATTTTCCCCGCTCGCAACCATCAGTTTAAATAGTGCCATAAACGTCCGCACACCAAGTTCGGTAATCAACCGATTCAACTTCTCTAATATTCTAGCGGGTTCGAACATCCCATGTTTCTAAACTTCAACGCTCTTTACCTCGAAGGCTTGCTTTTGGGCATGGGGCTGTTCGCCGCGCCTGGTCCGAAAGACACCTTGGTCATCCGCCAAGGTGTGGGCCGGGGTCCGATCTGGGCCGTGGTTGCTATCTGCGTACTCGCCGATGTCCTACTGATCGCTGTTGGCGTCGCAGGGTTGGGTTCATTGCTGGGAAGTCGGCCGGGTGTGGTGGCGCTGTTGCTGCTGTCCGGTGCGGCGTATTTGCTTTGGTTTGGCGGTCAACGCTTGCTGGCCTGCCTACGTAACCAGTCCATGCCCAACACGCAAGGCGGTCACTCGCAACGAGGCTTGCTGCGCACAGCACTGGTGCTCGGGTTTGCCAATCCCTACGCCTGGCTTGATACCGTCGTGCTGATCGGCTCGATCGGCGCAGCCAAACCCACCGGCCAACAAGCACTGTTCGCGAGTGGCGCGATGACGGCATCGTTGGTGTGGTTTGTGATACTGGCGCTGGGATGTCAGCGTTTGACGCGGCTGTTCCAGGCGCCAGTGGTGTGGCGCTGGTTGGATGCGGGTGTGGCGGTGTTGATGGTGTACCTGGCCGGGATGTTGATCACTGATTCAGTGGGTGTCTTTCAGCAGGTAATCGGGGTCAGACTCTGAAGAGTCCAAAGGGCTGCGAACGCCTCAATGTCGTCTTTCACCAAGTCGGCTTGGGCGTATCGCGCTGGAGAAAGAGTAATCTGCCGGTTGCGATAGGCCGAAGTCGGCCAGAAGCGGACGCTTAGAGTGCAGAAAATAAATCTGTCCCCCCTTTTATTGCAAGCAGACACTGGAACAGTCCATGACAGCAGGGCGGCTCATTAGGCTGCACGCGCCCGTAGCGAATGGTCAGGTGTTTTCTGCTTCTGACAGGGCCTTGGCCACTACGGCAGGTAAGCTTCCGGGCGCCCTTATACGCATTTGCTTGTTCAAATTAAAACGACCGAACACAACCGTGATGTCAGAAACCGAGACGTCAAACTCTCGGGCGAGAAACTTAACCATGTGGTCAGTCGCCCTGCCTGCTACGGGTGCGGCGGTGACGCTGATCTTGAGTTGACTCCCTTTCGCCTTGCCGATGGCATCCTTTTTGGCGCTCGGAGTTCCAAGTATGTTCAGAACTAAAGTCTCTCCATCCCACCCACAAAATGAGGACATCTCAAAGCCACGGCCGGATGATTTCTTTTTGGTAATCGCGTTTGCTTTCTTCACATGGATCCTGCGTAGGTCGGATAAAAATGCCTAACTAAGGTAATCGGGGTCACTCCCCGATTGTTCTGTCGGCTAAGGTCGCAATAAACGGCGCTTGGTTGCGCCGACCCGGAGGAATTGCGCGACGCGAAAACGCCCAAACGCCCGGTTGATTGTGTAGTTGGTTGGCGTTTTTTTCAAATGCCGACCCTAACCGCCGCTCACCTTCGATGCCCATTCATGGACGGGCTTTAAGCGATCAATCGCAGCGGACAACGCTTCGATCGAGTCGCTCAATGGGTCAATTGGAGTCCAAATAGTCAGGTGAGGCGAAACCAACATAAACGTCGAATTCGCGTCTGCCCCATCCTTTCTCAGCACGGTCACAGCTTGGCGGGCTCGGCCATGGTAGCTCCGGTCTTTGTTGAGGCAGCCGATGGCTTCGGTGAGTATTGAACGCCATAACCCATCGGTGATTTCGGAGAGACGAAACTCGCGTCCACCTAAAGTGTCCTCCAGGATTTTCGGTCTTGAACTTAGCTGCCACGCGTCTCTCGCGAAACGCAGGGTGATGTCCTGAGGATCGAGTATATCTGGCACAAGTCGTAGTAACGCAGGGATTTCTAGTTCGGATTTTATCAGCGTTGCAATCGGCCAGCCGCTGTATTGCAAGCCCTCGAGATTGACTCCCACGCGCGCTTTCCCATCGTTCGGGTATATCGCGAGGTTCCATTGAACTCCTTCGTGTCCATCACTAATTCCAAAGGAGGGTTTGTTTAATTGGCCGAATGGTCGTCCTTTAATACCCAGCAATTCGGTGAATCCGTGTAATAGATGGGCGTATAGGGTGTTCCTGCTGGAGCGCGTAGATTGTTTGCGGGGAGGAGCACCCGCTTTTGATACATCGATGTCTTCTTTTTGCGCTTCCATGATGGTTACTGCACTTACGTCCGATACCGACGCGAGTATGGATTGAACCGCAAGAATTGCATCGTCCGGGTGAAGATTGAAGAACTCACGCCTTCTCTGTCGGAGTGGCAGGAGCTTTGTATGAACCAGCGACTCAAACTTCTGGCAGTCGTTCACTGCAATCTGATGGGTTACCTCCCAAAGAAAATCACCCGTCGAGCTCTGATTTATTTCTGCACAGCGAACAGCAGGATCTCTAGCGGTTCTTCCGATCTTGCACACCGGAAGTTCGATGTCTTTAACCCCGAGGATATATACATATCCTCTCTCAGGGGCAGGATAGTTTTCCATAATGGTTTACCTACAGTTGTATAGGAAACTAGCTCCTTAAGTCACCGGTCGGAATGGCTTGCAAACAGCACTTGCCACTTACCACCTGGCGTGAAGGTAACTCGCCTTGAAAATATCAATTTAGCACGCGGAGTCGCCTACAGGCCGAATGATTGAGTTAAGGCCGAGGCTCGATCGACCGCTCCGGGGCGGATAGCGACGGTTTAGAGTCGACTGTCGTTATAAATAGTCAGACTTTCGCCTGTTCCGCCGTCTTAAAGGCATCGTCGACCTCGACTCTGAGGTATCTGACAGTGCTTTCAACTTCGTATGACCTAGGGTAATTATAGTCAAACTCTGAAAAATCAAAAAGGGCTGAAATGCCTCAATGTCGTCGCTCACCAAGTAGACTTGGGCGCGTCACGCTGGAGAAAGAATAATATGGGAGTTCAACGACCGCGACGGCACTCTCAACAGTCTCTAAGTTCATAGAAACGGTTTAGCTTGGCCCTGTTGCCATCTTGGCGCTTATGGGATCGTACCTATGAACGGCAGTCAGCGAAGGCGAACCTTTTATTCGGCTTATGATCAAGGATGAATAAACGTCGTTTCAATTAGGAGGTCCTGATGGCCACTGCACATGTTTTCATCGCCGTCAGCCTGGACGGCTTCATCGCCCGGCCAGATGGCGACATTGATTGGCTTTTGCAGCGTGATGATCCGACTGAAGATCATGGCTACTGCGCCTTCATTGCCGACAAGGATGTGATCGTGATGGGGCGAGGCAGCTATGAGAAGGTGCTGACCTTCGACACATGGTTCTACGACCGGCCCGTCGTGGTGCTGTCTGAACAACTGGCCGCTACGCCGGTGCCCGAGGCGTTGAAGGGCAAGCTGCGCTTCTCACACCTCGCACCAGGGGACCTGATGGCCGAACTGGATAGGCAAGGCGTGCATCGTGTCTATGTCGATGGCGGGCAGTTGGTGCAATCCTTCCTGCGCGATGGGTTAGTCGCCGATATGGTGATTACCACTGTTCCCGTACTGATCGGATCGGGAAGGCGATTGTTTGGGGCCCTTCAGCAGGACATTGACTTGAAACTGGTATCCAGCTGCAGCTTTCCTTCGGGGTTGGTGCAGTCTACCTATCGGTTGACGGTATGACCGGTTCGCGAGGATGTTCGATCTAGAGCAATGAGGGGAAATGGGCGGGCGGATTTATTTGCCGATGCCGATTCTCGTGGACGTTGGCTTTTCTTCTGGCTGGCAGTCAGTTAGTGGTCGACTTCTGCCGGATACGACAGGCAGAAATCGGCCAGAAGCGGGCATTGGGTGGCACATGGCGATATATTCCGGGCATAGCAATCCACCTTCATTCACGATACTCGCTAAAGACAATGGTCAGGAAAGACATGAACTTCACCGACGAATTAGTAGCCGCCTTCCCGGCAAGCAATCCGGTACCTCCAGTATTACGACAGACCATGGAATTCCTGGAAGCACTAGGCTGCGTCCGTCACTATCGGACCGGGGGCCGCTACATGACTTTGCATCCCGAACCTGAATACAACAACAGCGCTATCACCGCCTTTCACGTTCCGGACTCCGCCGATACTGCTCGATGGACGGCCTGCGAAGATCCCAGAGTAAACGAGCGGCTATCAATATTCCTCAGGACTGGTGGCGATGGATCGTGGGCAGGGTTATGGCTGGACGACCACGATCAGCAGCGAATCGTCCATCTTGGCTCGGGCTCGGGATCAGACATGCTCTGCGTCTTGACCAATAGTACGCAAGACCTGATTCGCTTACTGGCCATCGGTTACAACGAGCACTGCTGGCCAGAGGAGTTTACGAGAACACCGGCCGAACTGCGGGAGCAGCAATACGCAGATGATGACTACCCCGCACCACCTAGGGCATTGCGGGCGTACGTGGAACGCACGCTTGGCCTCAGCGTCCCGGCGCGCGCATCAGATCTCATCTCAAGCACAACAAGCATGGACGCGCATGAATCCAGTGATCCTTTCTGGAACTGGCTCAAACAGGTAAGAAATGATTGAAAGGTCCCGTCACTATCTCGACCACCAGAAGGTCAGAGAATCGCAGGATTTTTCATCAAGCCTTGGATTAATTGGCCGCTCGCAACGGGCGTAGACCAGCAAAAAATCGACGTTAGACACGTAATCGCGAGCTGCCTAATCCAAGCTTCGAAGCCACGATAGGGGAAAGATATGGCAGGAGGGAACATCATCTGCGGCACCTTCCAAAGTGCTGACAAATCCGGATCAGCCTTGGAGGTTGTGTTAGAGGCACTCCCGTTGCAGGCTCACGAACTGGTCGAAAATGTTAAACAGCAACTCGATACAGCAGAATTTGTCCTCATAGAGGTTGAACAAGCGAAAAGCTTGCTTCCATTCTTACAGGTCTACCAGGCTCAATTGATCGCTGAGATCGGGCACGATGATTGGGCTCGCGCAACGCAGGAGGAAGAGTCTTCGCTTGAACCTGTCGCGGCAAAGTGGGGATCAGGTAAGGGATGGAGGCTTTACTGTGTGCGAGATCTCGTAGGGGCCTGTGAAAATTCGTTGGTAGAGATGGAACCAGTCTGCATCACGTTTAGTTAACTGCTTCCAGCTCGTTTTCACACAACCTGGGTCAGAAGCGGCCACTGCAACGTCGTTTGTAGCGGATTGAGCCCTGGATTGCGCAAATATGCAGTCAGCAATTGACTTCACCTTGCGAGACCGCCATACCTGTTTTTTCCAACGTGGCGAAGGGTTAATCTGACAATGGTGCAAGTGGATGCAAACCTGATTACTGACTGGCAAACATTCCACAGTGTTTTCGCAGAAAAATTCGGCTTTCCTAGCTTCTACGGCCGCAATATGGACGCCTGGGTTGATTGTCTTTCATACCTCGATGACCCCAGCGCAGAAATGTCGTCTATTCACGTTCAAAGCGGACAAACGCTTTCATTGGTCATCGACAATGCCCAGAGCTTCAAGCGCCGCTGTCCTGAACAATTTGAAGCGCTTGTGGAATGTGCAGCTTTTGTGAACTGGCGAATTGTCGTTACTGGCGGCACCCCGCTCCTAGCACTTGCTTTCAATGTTTAAGTGCTCGCCCACATCAATTGACAGGGGTGTTATCAACGACTGCGACATGGTGAAAGTTGACCGTCTGGACAGGCTACGTTCGGCCCAGAGTGTGTAAAAACGCTTCGCAAAAATTGAAGTGTGCGCGCCTACGTTAAATCTGAAATTTATCGGCACGTCAGCGGATGTGGATTTCGCGTAGAAGCGCGATTTTCAGTCCGGTTTTGAGTACCTGTCGCGCTCAAAAACGTTTTTACACAGCCTCGGCCAGAAGCAGACAAAACCGTGGCAAATGGATGGCATGGGCCGCTATGCTAAGTCCTCGCAAAGTATTGAGCTTGCCGTCACCAATAAGAGTGTCAGTAATCAGGATAGTCACATGCATCACATCATCGGTTTATACACTTCGAAAAAAACAGAGCAATTGTGGCGGCTAGAGTCTCAAGACCAAATTATTTTCAGATCAGATTGCTTTCATTCGCTTGGCTATTTTTACCTAATAGCTCCTGCTTTTGAACAATATGCTCAAAGAGATGCAGGGATAAGCATTATGTCAATGAACGTAAAATTTTGCCTAAGAAGTGACGATCTAAATAACGCGATGGAAATTTTGAATAATTTCGAAATGGCGCTATATCAGCGACCCACAAGCTGGCGGGAATATCTAGGTGAAATTCAGTACCTTAGGCAACCACGGCGGCCAATTCAACCGCTGTTATTCAGGGAGCGACTATCTCGACTCGTCCACAAGCTGCGAGCGTTAGTGCTTAAAGCTCAAGCCCTGGATGCGGACCTTGTGTATGGGAATGGGATCTGTTACCGCTCTCTGCGGGGTATAAAATTGCCGCCCGGTACTGTTGTGTATTCTTAGATCCTGGTTAACGGTACAAGCCTTTCTCGGGACGTGATAGAACTTGCCCCTCAATCAAACCAGAATATTTACTACGAAAAATTATATGAAAAAGCTAAGTAACGATTTCAGTGGGGCACTCCGAACATTTGCATATTTCATTGCAAGTGGAACCCACTACATGCTAAAAAACGTGGAGTACCTGGACGTTTATGGCTCAGAACCAAGTGCAATCGAGATGGTGTTCGCAATATTTGCGAACGTGATAGAAATGGACAGTGAAGGGAATGTGCTCAATTTCACCCACGCCCAAAAGAGAGCGACTGACTATCTAAGGTCCTACTGCGACCCATCTTTCAAAGTGACGCCACCTCTTGAAGACTGGGAAACCGAACTTTATGGGCCGCCCCACTCGGACGCTAAGAGCGGGCTTTAATCTGTTTTGATAAAAACACATATTGGAAATTTCTCCCTCTTTACTGAACGACCACTTTTGGCCGTAAACCATTTCGAGTGAAGAGAATTAACTCGTCTGATTTTCACCTGTGCAGCTAGATCAAGGAGGGATTTTAACGAATGCGTCGTTAGGGATATGGGCTCTTATCGCTTGCTCGATTTTGCGTTATGCCATGCAGCTGCATGGCATAACGATAGTGGCTGGTGAATGCGATGCGCTCACGCCCCTAAATAATGCGGCACGCGGGAGTTGCGTTACAGCGCTCGCACTGGAATGCAGATGTCGCAACTAAACTCACCGGTGTGGGGGTCAAGTGCCGTGGTCGCAGAAAACATCTCGAAGCAAGGCCTATCGTCGCATTGTAGTCCGCTGGACGGCATCCATTCACGCGTCAGCCACATCCAGGCGTTACCTAAAACCTCAGCTTTTCCTTTGAAACTCGCTACGGCATAACGGCCGCCCGGCAGAGTTAGAATATCTACCTGGCCGCTAGCAACAAAATGAGCGGGTACTTCGACGCACGCGTCATAGCGGCACTTGTTGGCTGGAGTGAGAGACGGGTCGTCATGACCTATGCCATAACACGTTTCATCACTGAGGCCATTTGAGTGCATCCACGGGGCAATGGTGCCGCGCCAAAATTCGCCGATGGCGGGCCCATATGGTCCGATCAAACGTTGATACGCGACGCGTGCTTTTGGTAAATCAACGATACGTACATCCATGGCACAAGTTTCCGTTAGCCGATAAGAGACGTCAGATTCACCGAGCGCGGGCTCGCCTTCCTGATGGATATTGCTGAAGACCTGATCAGGATTGCTCTCTTGGTTGCCTGGTTGCTGTCCGATCGCGGACGCCTGCATTTTCAGCCGCTGAAGAGTCGTGGAGCGCCAGGTCGATGGCGTGCAGCCGAACTTGAGTTTGAAGGCTCGTGCAAACGCTTCGCCCGAATGGAAGCCGGTGGCCAACGCTGTTTCAAGTACTGTTTCATGGCTACCACAGGACAGCCGGAAGGCCGCCTTCTCGAGCCGTCGACGCTGTGCATAGCTGCCAAGCGTTTCGCCCATCCATGCGGCGAAAATTCGATGAAAATGGAAACGCGAGAAATTGGCGATGTCGGCTAACTGCGCGCCATCTAACGGCTGATCGAGGTGAGCATCGATGTAGTTGAGTACACGATTTATCCGTCGCGCGTACTCAGCGCGGGATACTTGCGCAGAAGGCTTGGTCGTCATGTTAGCTATTCTAAAAGTCACCGTTCATGTGGCTGTTGAGCCGTTGAGTTCCTGCGATAACCGCAGCGCGTTCTTCGTTTCTTTCTCGGCAGCCTGCAGCTCCAGCGTAGGCCAATCTGTAGCAAAGGTATCGAGCTTGAACTGTTGGCAGAGCGCTTAAAGCGTCATGTCAATCCACGGAGACAGCACAGGACCAGGCACTTCGACGGTCATCGGGTTTGTGAAATAACGCCACCCATGTATTGATTTAAATCGCGAAAATCCTTAACGCTCCATGAGTGCGGCGATAGCTTTACTCCATTCTCACGCAAGGTTCTTGGAATTAAGTCGCCATTTGGGCGAAGTATTATCGAAGACACAATCACGCCCGGATAATCATTTAATCGTTTTTTGAAAGCGAGCGTTGTTAGATCAGGAGTCGGCGGATTACTTTTTTTAGCCAGCGGTCCTGTTGCTTTGAGATCCATTCCATGGCACATGCTGCATCGCTGTAGATAGAGATTTTTTCCATTAGCATTATCCGCGAAGGATAGTGATGTTTGAGTCAGCGACAACATTCCTAGCGAAGCGATGAGCACTACTTTCATTGTTTTTATCTTCCTTGATGGGACCGGCGTTGATTGGACGCGATTGGGCGCGCGGGAAAGATATCAGCCATCGCGTCGGCGCACACTGTCATTTCTGATGCCCATTAAACCAATACGTTTTCCCGGAGGTAATCGGGGGGCAGACCCCGGTTGTTTCCGTCGACACTCGCCTAACCCTTACAGATCCCGGAAACCTTTCGCCACAGATACCACCTTTTAGTCCCGCCTCCATCCGCGCTACCTTTCCGTCGTCGCTGCAAATTCAGTGACCGGGCCTGATAACCCGTGGAACAATAGGCGCTCTAGCGTCTCCAGCACCATGCCGACGCTTTTTTTGCGTCCGCACATCCGTGTTATGGCGGCTGTGCGCGGGAGGTCTTCGGGCCTGCCGGGTTCCTATTGTCCCGGTTTATCAGCCTGCGCACAGCTGCCACCCTTTCGCCTGATAACGAACGTGGCAGCTTCTCGACATTAGGAGCTAAAACCATGAGCATTTCTGACAGGCCATACCCTCACAACCCCACCACCCACACCTCCGCCCATCCAGGAGGTGCCCAATGATCAACCCACCCCTCAACAAAACCCTCGGCGTCATCACCTTTTCCACCTGTGGCAAGCAGCCCAACCTTCACCGACTATTCCGCGTGAACGCCGGCGTGCCCATCCGCGATGCGTTGGAGCATGCCTCCGAACTTCTCCACTGTTCAAAACTGCTGGCGTTGGATGCCGCCATGGACACGGGCGCGGATCGTTATGCCTGGGCGGCGCATTATTTGGGGGAGATGGCGAAGGCGGTGGTGGATGATTTGGCGAATGGGATGTTGGCCAATGGGGTGACGGAGGAGGGTGAAGTGGCGGGTAGTTAGTCTGGTGGTTTGAGGGTGTTGCGGCTGACGCTATCGCAGGCAAGCCAGCTCCCACAAGGGGCTGTGTTTCAAGTTGATGTTGCGCTGGTCGGGGATTTTGCTGGTTGCCCACTTTTCGACAGGCGAAAAAAAAGACCTTGAATTTCAAGGTCTTTTTTTAAGATGGTGCCCCGAGGGAGACTCGAACTCCCACTCCTTTCGAAAACGGATTTTGAATCCGCCGCGTCTACCAATTCCGCCATCAGGGCTCAATGGCGGCGAAGTATAGAGATGAGATTACCGTTGGTCAATCACGTTTCATGGTCAATTTTGACTATTTCCGCTAGACTTCCCGGCCCTGCTAGACGAACCCCATCATGCGCGTTGCTGACTTTACTTTTGAGCTCCCTGATTCGCTGATCGCCCGCCACCCTTTGGCCGAGCGTCGCGCCAGTCGACTGCTGACCCTGGACGGGCTCAGCGGTGCCCTCGCACACCGTCAATTCACTGATTTGCTTGAGCATTTGCGCCCAGGCGATTTGATGGTGTTCAACAATACCCGGGTGATTCCGGCGCGGCTGTTTGGCCAGAAAGCTTCCGGCGGCAAGCTGGAAATTCTGGTGGAGCGGGTGCTGGACAGCCATCGCGTGCTGGCCCATGTGCGCTCCAGCAAGTCGCCGAAACCGGGTTCGACCCTGCTGATCGATGGCGGTGGCGAGGCCGAGATGGTGGCGCGTCATGATGCGTTGTTCGAGCTCAAGTTTGCCGAGGAAGTGTTGCCGCTGCTGGAGCGCGTCGGCCATATGCCGTTGCCTCCTTATATAGACCGCCCCGACGAAGATGCGGACCGCGAGCGCTATCAGACGGTGTATTCCCAGCGCCTCGGTGCCGTCGCAGCGCCGACGGCCGGGCTGCATTTCGACCAGCCGCTGCTGGATGCGATCGCCGCCAAGGGCGTCGAGAGCGCGTATGTGACCCTGCACGTGGGGGCCGGCACGTTTCAGCCGGTGCGTGTGGATAACATCGAAGACCACCATATGCACAGCGAATGGCTGGAAGTCAGCCAGGACGTCGTGGACGCGGTCAACGCGTGCAAGGCGCGCGGCGGGCGGGTGATTGCCGTGGGCACCACCAGCGTGCGTTCCCTGGAAAGCGCGGCGCGTGATGGCGTGCTCAAGCCGTTCAGCGGCGACACCGATATCTTTATTTACCCAGGCCGGCCGTTTCATGTGGTCGATGCGCTGGTGACCAACTTCCATTTGCCGGAATCCACGCTGTTGATGCTGGTGTCGGCATTTGCCGGTTATCCGGAAACCATGGCTGCTTATCAGGCTGCCATCGACAATGGGTACCGTTTTTTCAGCTACGGTGATGCGATGTTTATCACCCGTAATCCGGCGCCACGCGGCCCAGAGGAACAACTATGAGTCGTATGTCGTTTGAATTGCTGGCCACTGACGGCAAAGCCCGTCGCGGTCGTCTGACCTTTCCGCGCGGTACGGTAGAGACCCCGGCGTTCATGCCGGTCGGCACCTACGGCACCGTCAAAGGCATGCTGCCGCGCGATATCGTCGCCACCGGCGCCGAAATCATCCTCGGCAACACCTTCCACCTGTGGCTGCGCCCGGGCACGGAAGTGATCAAGAAGCACGGCGACCTGCATGACTTCATGAAGTGGCAAGGCCCGATCCTCACTGACTCGGGTGGTTTCCAGGTGTTCAGCCTGGGCGCCATGCGCAAGATCAAGGAGGAGGGCGTGACCTTCGCCTCGCCGGTCGACGGTTCCAAAGTGTTCATGGGCCCGGAAGAGTCGATGCAGGTCCAGCGCGACCTGGGCTCCGACATCGTGATGATTTTCGACGAATGCACGCCGTACCCGGCCGACGAAGACGTCGCGCGGGTTTCCATGGAGTTGTCGCTGCGCTGGGCCCAGCGCTCGAAGAACGCCCACGGCGACAACACTGCGGCGCTGTTTGGTATCGTCCAGGGCGGCATGCATGAAAGCCTGCGCAAGCGCTCGCTGGAAGGCCTGGACAAGATCGGCTTCGACGGCCTGGCCATCGGCGGTCTGTCGGTGGGTGAGCCCAAGCACGAGATGATCAAGGTGCTGGATTACCTGCCGGGCCTGATGCCCGCTGACAAACCTCGTTACCTTATGGGCGTTGGCAAACCGGAGGATCTCGTAGAGGGTGTGCGCCGCGGTGTGGACATGTTCGATTGCGTGATGCCAACCCGTAATGCCCGCAATGGGCATCTGTTCATCGATACAGGCGTGCTGAAGATCCGTAACGCGTTCCATCGCCATGATGATTCGCCGCTGGATCCCACCTGTGACTGCTATACCTGCCAGAACTTCTCCCGTGCTTATCTGCACCATCTGGACAAGTGTGGGGAAATGCTGGGTAGCATGTTGAATACCATCCACAATTTGCGTCATTACCAAGTCCTGATGGCTGGTTTGCGCGAGGCTATTCAACAGGGTACATTGGCCGCCTTCGTCGATGCCTTCTATGCCAAGCGCGGGCTCCCTGTGCCGCCCTTGGACTGAGTTTTCCGACCCTAAGATTCACTATTTGCAACTGGAGTGCTAAATGAGCTTTTTTATCTCTAACGCCATGGCTGATGCCGCTGCGCCTGCTGCTGCCGGCCCTATGGGCGGTGGTTTCGAGTGGATTTTCCTGGTCGGCTTCCTGGTCATCTTCTACCTGATGATCTGGCGTCCACAGGCCAAGCGCGCCAAAGAGCAGAAAAACCTGCTCGGCAGCCTGCAGAAAGGTGACGAAGTCGTGACCACCGGCGGTATCGCGGGCAAGATCACCAAGGTTTCCGATGCTTTCGTGGTTCTGGAAGTCTCCGACACCGTCGAAATGAAGTTCCAGAAGGGCGCCATCGCCGCCACGCTGCCTAAAGGCACGCTCAAAGCGATCTAAGTAACAACTTTTACCAATCGACGGGGCGCGCAAGGCGCCCCGCGTTATAAGCGGGCGGCGTGATGCTGAACAAATACCCTCTGTGGAAATACCTACTGATCCTGGCGGTGCTGGCGATCGGTTTTATTTATTCCGCTCCCAATCTCTATCCTGATGACCCTGCGATCCAGATCTCTGGCGCCAGCACTTCGCTGAAGGTCAATCAGGCTGACCTGGAGCGCGCGAGCAAAGCGCTCACCGATGCGGGCATCCAGGTCAAAGCGGCAACGTTGGCAGCTGATGCGAAGGGCGGCTTGTTGCGCCTGACCAAGCAAGAAGACCAATTGCCGGCCAAAGACGTCGTGCGCAAGGCCATGGGTGACGACTACGTTGTCGCGCTCAACCTGGCACAGACCACGCCAAAATGGCTGCGCAGCATTGGCGCGCACCCGATGAAGCTGGGTCTGGACTTGTCCGGTGGTGTGCACTTCCTGCTGGAAGTCGACATGGACAAAGCCCTCGATGCGCGCCTGAAAGTCTACGAAGGCGACGTGAAGAGCCTGCTGCGTAAAGAGAAGTTGCGTTATCGCAGCCTGCCGCAGCTCAACGGTGCCATCCAGCTGGGCTTCTCTGACGAAGCGTCCCGCGAGCAGGCCCGTGCGCTGATCCGCAAGAACTTCAACGATTTCGACATCGTACCGGCCGACCTCAACGGTCAACCTGTACTGCGTCTGGCGATGACCCCGGCCAAGCTGGCGGAAATCCGCGAATACTCCATCAAGCAGAACTTGACCACGGTGCGTAACCGCGTCAACGAGCTGGGTGTGGCCGAGCCGATCGTTCAGCGCCAGGGCGCCAACCGCATCGTGGTTGAGCTGCCGGGCGTGCAGGATACCGCTGAAGCCAAGCGTATCCTCGGCAAGACCGCCAACCTGGAATTCCGTCTGGCCGCCGAGCCGGGTGCTTCCAAAGCCACTTCCGAGACCTTCGAGTTCCGTGAAGGCAACCGCCCTGCGGCGCAGATCGAGCGTGGCTTGATCATCACCGGCGACCAGGTGACTGACGCCAAGGCCGGTTTCGGCGAGCACGGTACGCCTGAAGTGAACATCCGCCTGGATGGCCATGGTGGCGAACTGATGAGCCGCGCCACGCGCAGCAACGTCGGGCGCAGCATGGCGGTGATCTTCATCGAGCAACGCCCGGTCACCACCTACACCAAGCAAATGGTCAACGGCGTCGAGAAAGACGTGCCGGTGCAGACCTTCAAGGAAGAGAAGAAGATCATCAGCCTGGCGACCATCCAGTCGCCGCTGGGTGCTCAGTTCCGCATCACCGGCCTGAACGGTCAGGGCGAATCGTCCGAGCTGGCCCTGCTGCTGCGTGCCGGTGGCCTGGCTGCGCCGATGTACTTCGCTGAAGAACGCACCATCGGCCCGAGCCTGGGTGCCGACAACATCACCAAGGGTATCAATGCGGCCTTGTGGGGCATGCTGTTCGTGTCGCTGTTCATTATCGCCATCTACCGCTTCTTCGGCATCATCGCCACCGTGGCCCTGGCGGGCAACATGGTGATGCTGCTGGCCTTGATGTCGTTGCTGGGCGCTACGCTGACCCTGCCAGGCATCGCCGGTATCGTCCTCACCATGGGGATGGCGGTGGACGCCAACGTGCTGATCTTCTCGCGGATTCGTGAAGAGATCGCCGCGGGCATGACCGTGCAGCGCGCAATCAACGAAGGCTTCGGCCGGGCATTTACCGCGATTCTCGACTCCAACCTGACCACATTGCTGGTCGGCGGGATTCTCTTTGCCATGGGCACCGGCCCGGTCAAAGGTTTTGCGGTGACCATGTCCCTCGGTATCTTTACCTCGATGTTCACGGCCATCATGGTGACCCGCGCAATGGTCAACCTGATCTTTGGCGGGCGTGACTTCAAGAAGTTGTGGATTTAAGGGGCTGCCATGTTACGTACAATCAACTTCATGGGCGTTCGCAATATTGCGTTCGGCGTCACCGTGCTCCTTACCGTTCTGGCGTTGTTCAGCTGGTTCCATAAGGGCCTGAACTACGGTCTGGACTTCACCGGCGGTACGCTCATCGAGCTGACCTACGAGAAGCCGGCCGACGTGACTCAGGTGCGCGAAGAGCTGGTCAAGGCCGGCTATCACGAAGCTATCGTGCAGAGCTTTGGTGCGACCACCGATCTGCTGGTGCGTATGCCGGGCGAAGACCCGCAGTTGGGTCACCAGGTTGCCGAGGCCTTGCAGAAGGTCGGCGGTGATAACCCGGCGGCGGTCAAGCGCGTCGAGTTCGTCGGCCCGCAAGTGGGTGAAGAGCTGCGCGACCAGGGCGGCCTCGGCATGCTGATGGCGCTGGTCGGCATCATGATCTACCTGGCGTTCCGCTTTCAGTGGAAGTTCGGTGTCGGCGCCATTGTCTCGCTGATCCACGACGTGGTCGTGACCGTGGGCATCCTGGCGTACTTCCAGATCACCTTCGACCTGACCGTGCTGGCCGCGGTGCTGGCGATCATTGGTTACTCGCTCAACGACACCATCGTGGTATTCGACCGGGTTCGCGAGAACTTCCGCGTACTGCGCAAGGCGACGTTGATCGAGAACATCAACATCTCCACCACCCAGACCCTGTTGCGCACCATGGCGACGTCGATCTCCACCTTGCTGGCGATCGCAGCGTTGATGATCTTCGGTGGCGACAACCTGTGGGGCTTCTCCCTGGCGCTGTTTATCGGCGTTCTGGCGGGCACCTACTCGTCGATCTACATCGCCAACGTGGTGCTGATCTGGCTGAACCTCAACAGCGAAGACCTGATCCCTCCGGCCGCGACTGGCAAGGAGGTCGACGACCGCCCTTGATGGGTGGTTGTTGATCTGCTGTTACAAAGAAGGCGCGAGTATTGAACTCGCGCCTTTTTTTTTGCTCCAAGGCTGGGTATAGCGCGGATCTTTCGGTCCGTTTGTGATGGTCAGGAGGTTCAACGTGAACAAGTCGTTACTGGTTGGTGCGGTATTGGGTGCTGTCGGTGTGACTGCCGGGGGTGCTGTTGCCACCTACAGCCTGGTAAAAAGCGGCCCTGAGTATGCGCAAGTGCTGGCGGTGCAGCCGGTGAAAACCCAGATTAAAACCCCGCGCGAGGTCTGCAAGGACGTCGCCGTGACCCGGCAGAAGCCGGTGCAGGATCAACACCAGATCGTCGGTACGGTGGTCGGTGCGCTGGCCGGTGGCCTGTTGGGCAATCAGATCGGTGGCGGTAACGGTAAGAAGCTGGCCACCGTGGCCGGTGCGGTCGGTGGCGGTTATGCCGGTAACAAGGTGCAGGAAGGCATGCAGAACCGCGATACCTACACCACCACGCAAACCCGTTGTAACACCGTCAACGACATCAGCGACAAGGTCGTCGGTTATGACGTGCGTTACACCTTGGATGGCAAGGAAGGTTCGGTGCGTATGGACCGTGACCCAGGCGGCCAGATCCCGGTCGATAAAGAGGGGCGTCTGATCCTCGGCCAGAACCAGCAATAACCCCGGGCCTGGCACAGTTCACAATGTGGGAGGGGGGCTTGCCCCCGATGGCGGTGTGTCAGTCAGCCTATCTGTAGCTGAAACTCCGCTATCGGGGGCAAGCCCCCCCTCCCACAGTTGGCTTGTGGTGTTGCTGGTATTTAAGCTCACACCAAATTCCAGGCATAAAAAAAGCACCGAAGGGTGCTTTTTTGTGCTCGCTCGCTTAGCGCTTCAGCGAAGCCGGCAGGTGCGGCTGGATCGCCGTCAGCACTGCCTTGAAGCATTTGGTGTTGCCGGCTACCACGTGGCCTTTCTCCAGGAAGTCATGACCGCCGGTGAAGTCGCTCACCAGGCCGCCGGCCTCTTGGATCAGCAGAGCGCCCGCTGCCATGTCCCACTCGGACAGGCCCGATTCCCAGAAGGCATCGAAACGACCGGCGGCGACGTAGGCCAGGTCCAGGCTGGCTGCACCGGCGCGGCGGATGCCGGCGGTCTGGCCAACCAGGGCGCGGAACATACCCAGGTAGTTGTCCAGGTTGTCCATCTGGTCGTCACGGAATGGGAAGCCGGTGCCCAGCAGGGCGCCGTCCAGGCTGGTGCGGCCGCTGACGCGCAGGCGACGACCGTTCAACTGGGCGCCACGGCCACGGCTGGCGGTGAATTCTTCCTGGCGAACCGGGTCCAGCACAACGGCGTGTTCCAGGCGGCCACGGTATTTGCAGGCAATGCTCACGGCAAAGTGCGGGATACCGCGCAGGAAGTTGGTGGTGCCATCCAGTGGGTCGATGATCCACAGGTAGTCTTCGCCTTCACCGCTGCCTTTGTGCAGGCCGGTTTCTTCGCCGAGAATGCCGTGGGTCGGGTAGGCCTTGCGCAGGGCGTCGATGATTTTCTGTTCGGCGGCGCGATCCACCTCGGACACATAATCCTTGGCGTCTTTTTCGTCGACCTTGATGGTATCCAGGCGCTCGATGGAGCGGAAGATCAATTCACTGGCGCTGCGGGCGGCGCGCAGCG
>Ga0208898_1000204_pt1 | contig 48786 bp, 42 predicted proteins | sample VirMetDEL_Mar_4_FD_184513 | JGI IMG/M metagenome (GOLD analysis project Ga0208898, IMG submission 184513) | Aqueous microbial communities from the Delaware River and Bay under freshwater to marine salinity gradient to study organic matter... | ecosystem: Environmental > Aquatic > Marine >... | reverse complement strand
CTGAATAGTGTCACGTACTGAAGTGCATTCATTCTCTACTACTATCCAGTTGATAGTACAAGAGAAGTAATAACCGTAGATCGTTCCACAGTTACATGTGTCTTCGATAGGCAGCTCCGGTGCGATGTTTTCTTTGGAGCATGATGCAAGGCTTACGATGATGGTAGCCGCAATGAGGAGAACACCAGCAAGGTGTTGAGAAAAGAACTTGTTCATGATTAAGGAGTTAAGGGTGTCGTGAGTGAAATACCATTCATTAAGCTTGCTTGTGCTGGATAATGAATGAGATGCCGAACATCAAAGCCCGGGTTTGTCTCTTCTACCATATAGAGAGAGAGATAAAGAATAAGCAGTTTGTCACTCATGCTTAGGAGGATATGTATTAGCCTAGTTGACTAAGTACATCTTGGATAGAATAGATTCCTCCATCATATCCGTCAGTGTAATACGTTGTGTCTGGCATGACGCATAGTATGAGTAAGACTGAATTAAGTAGGCAGTCCATTTCCTACATTATGATTAGGCAAATGCAATTACACAGAAGAGAATCCATGCAATAAATGCAAGAGGTAACAGATAGTGTTTCATTCGAAAAAGATTATAGCTTGTCAATGATTGATTATAAACCCCTATGAAATCATGGTAAAATACTATGCACAAGTCCTGGTGTGGACTCGCACATAGTTTCACCGTATTACCGCGCCGAGCTGATGATAGTGTAACCAAAGGGCACCGAAGTGCCCCCGGTGGTTAGGTGTTTTGCACCAGACCGTACCACTGCTTGCCATCTTCAGTAGTCCATGGTTCGCCACTATCGCGGTCCATGTACTCCATCAGTGACACGCCTTCAAGTTCCACAGCGTTTTCACTGCAGAACTTGGGATATGACGCACCGTCCATATCACGACACTCTACCCAGGTGCTTTTCACTTGGTCTGTAAGACCAAAGTGTTGTGCACGCAGGGCATCGATGAACACGAGGTTCGTGCCGTTCAACGTAGATGCGTCAAATGCTTGACACACCAAATTACCAGACTCAGTCCGGTTCATTGGGAACAAAGTGACTTTGCTCATGATTAAGGGGTTTACGATTAGTACGAAGCACTATTGCCTCGCACGATGCTGTGGGGTTGTTGTAGTGGAGGGGGTAGTTCAATGGCAGGCAACGGCCGGGGGGTTGTAGTGAGGGTGGTCAACAAAAGCATACTGCCGAAATATTTGTACCTTGCATTATGTCAAGTATGTACTGGCGTGGCTTGCAGTGTTTAGATGAGTATCTATTTACGTTCTATCGTCAGGGAGGGGGGGATATTCTTATTGTTACTACTCGGGCGGGTGATTATATATTAGCGGACCTATTGACGAGTGAGCTTGAGGAACGAGTTAGGCTATTACTTGGCAAGGATTTGAATGAACGGAAGTAGAACACTAATGTTATCTAGTTATGAATGGTAGTTATTACATCAATCCTATAGTACGTAGGAAGATTGATGCGTTATTGCAGATGAATGCTTGTGTTCAGGCTAATCTTGGGACGCGTAGTAAGTTTGATATGGGCAGTAGAGAAACTGCGGAGGAGTTGTGGTGGCAGTTTTTAGTTGAGATACGTTCTCTTGATCCGGAATTCTACCAGAGCGTAGCGTCATCAGAGGAGAAGGAAATGGTTACGCGTAAAATCTATAATAAGCGCAGGTTTAGGCAGGCTACTGCGGATACCGTATAAAGTTTTTATATTTCGGGTAAATATTTTTGTCATGGAAATTGTAAAGCCCGGGATAGAGTATCGGCTACACAACTTCAAGTCAGAAACTGAGTATCAAACAGTACGCTTTACTGAGAAGGTAGGCGCAGGGTTCATACCAGGAACGACGAATGAGGAGGTTGTGAGCATGCTCATCGATCGTTTATACGAGTTACAGAAAAAGAACTTCTCTGTCGAGAACCAATGCTGCATCATACTGCTTAAGCAAGTGCGTGTGTTGTTAAAGAAGCGGTTGAATCGGAAGATTGATCGCGTATCAAAATATCAAGAGAATGCAACTGAAGCTGGATATCAAGACAAGTAAGAAAAGTTTTACGCGGCACTATTTAGAGTTATTAAATGGTATCTTGAAACTGACACCTCGTGAGTTGGATTCGTTACTTCTGTTTTTGGAGTACGATTCGGAAGTGGCATGTAGTATGCAGGCGCGTAAGCACGTAGCAAAGGCTATGAACTTCAAAAGTGTAAGCGTGCTAAACAACTATGTAAAGAGTTTGAAAGACAAACAAGTAATCTATAAGGACGACCACGGGGTGTATCGTTATAACGACATCGTAAAACCTAGCGACCGCCTTGAGACACTTACCTTCAAATTCGTCATCACCGAAGCCTCTCTTTCATCTAGAGTATGAGATAGAAACTCTCGATGTGCTGTTTGCATTTGACTTGCAGATGGCCGGCGAGCTAGAAGGACAGAATATCAATTATGAAACTGAGATGTCTATAGGACCAGAATATTACACGCTAACCTATTTTGTATATGCCGCGCCCTAGTAAACTGATGGAAGAAATAATTCTTGAGATAGTTCAAGAAGATGGGGGCACCTATGAGGAAGTGTCTGAAGTTGTAATAAGTCAGTTCACGTTTTTACGCAAGCAGATAGAACACGGCGCCTTCAGTACAGTGCGCCTACCATATTTAGGGAAGTTCTATGTTAAACCGGGCCGATTATCTCAATTAAACCATGCGGTTATTCAGAGAGGAAAACTTTAAGGTTGTCGTAGATACGGAGCTAAAGCAGATTCCAGAATTCAAATCGCTGATTGTACGCGATAGGACTTCGGATAAAAAGCAAGCTTTGAAAGAGTTTAGCTACATCTACTTCGTGTACGACCACAAAAGCCCATACTACATATATCCAGATGATGAGCGGCGTGTGCGTGTATCGCATGATCTTAGTTTAGTAGCTAATGAAGGAGACGTTTATTCACCGGATGCAAAAGTGCAAGATGCGATTGACAAGTATTTGGAGCTGTCTAAAACTCCGACTATCAAGTCTCTTACATCTATACGCGAGGGTCTGCTTACAAGTAGTCGGCTTATCGATTCTTTACGTGAACGTATTGATGCTGCTCTTGCTGATCCTGATTTGGAAGACATTGAGCCTGTCGTTCGGTCCGTTACGCGAATGCTCGAGATTGCAGAGAAACTTCCAAAAGCAATCGATAACATTACGACCTTGGAAGAAAAGGTGAAGAAGGACGAGTCAAATGATACCCGCATCAAAGGAGGGGGTAAGAAAGGTATGTTCGAGGATTAATGCTAGTCAATACAACAGAGTTTAGTCGCAGTGCCAAACACTTTTTGGAACACGGTTTCTATTGCGGGGACCCGGAAGGCAGTGCCGCATATTATGAGTATTGGGCTGAAGAATTACGCCGCTGCAAAAACGGGCACACGATAGGAGACGTGACCATCACTGGTCATCACTACTTCTATCTGAACTACGTGCAGATAAAGTTGACTGACAAGGGTAATCGGAAAATTTTGAGCTTCCCCAACTTCTGGGATGGGGATTATGAATACTTCTGGCTGCAAGAGATTGCCCGTAATGGGATCGACCCAGTTAAGTACGAAAAACTGAACTTGACTACAGTTGTAAACCAAGCCCATATGGATGGCGGTAGACATTTGATTGTAGGTAAAGCACGGCGTAAGGGGTTCTCATATAAAAATGCTGCATTAGTCACCAACACATTCAATACTGAAAAGAACAGCTACACCCTTTTGTGCGCATTTGATAAAAAGTATCTGTATCCTAAAGGTATCATGGCAATGGTAACCGACAACATGAACTTTATCAACGAGCACACCGGTTGGGCAAAACGAAGGCAGGTTGTTGACAAGCAAAACCACCGCCGCGCTAGCTATCTAGAGTATATGGGCGGGCAGCAGGTAGAGAAGGGGTATCGTTCAGAAGTTGAGGCTATTACATTTAAGGATAACCCAGACGCGGCTCGTGGTAAAGATGCCTCCATCGTAATTTTTGAAGAGTGCGGAGCCTTTGATAATCTGAAAGCATCGTACCTAGCTACCAAACCAACGGTAGAGGATGGAGGTATCACTACGGGCCAGATGATTTTGTTTGGTACGGGGGGTGATATGGCAGGGGGTACTATCGATTTTGAGTCGATGTTTTACAACCCCGAGGCTTACAACCTACTGCCGATTGTAAACATATGGGATGAGGGAGCCGATCACACTACATGCGGGTATTTTTTCCCTGCATTTAAAAACAAAATCGGCCACATGGATGCGTCAGGTAATAGTGACGTAGAAGGTGCCAGACAATCCGAAGAAGCGACGCGTGAGCAAATTAAGCGAGACTCTAAAGATGCAGGTGTATTAGATAAACACATTACAGAGTATCCGTTTACGCCTAAAGAAGCGTTTCTACAGCATACGAGCAATGTCTTTCCTACTGCAGCTTTACTAGAATGGCGCAATGAGCTAATACGTACCGGTATGACCAAAAGTTTGGCAGTACCAGGACACCTAATAGAGGGAAAGACTGGATTAAAATTTAAGCCAGACGATCGTTTGCGGCCTGTAGTGAAGTTTCCAACGCAAAGAGGGGACGACACTCGTGGTTGCGTAGTTATTTATCAAACGCCATACAGAGAAGGCGACGAAGTTCCGCGCGACTTGTACATCATAGCGCATGACCCCTATGCCCAAGATGGCTATGGGCAATCATTAGGTGCGGCGTATGTAATAAAACGTGTCAATCATATAAGTAAACCTGACGATATGGTGGTTGCATCATATGTTGGCAGGCCAGATACGCAGGATGAATACAACTATAACCTATTTTTGCTAGCAAAGTATTACAATGCGCGTATTGGTTTTGAGAATGATCGCGGTGAGATTATACCTTATGCTAAACGCCATAAGTTAATGCAGTATTTGTTGCCAGAGGTTGAGATTTTTGACAAAACCGACAATGTGCGTATCAGAAAGCTTGGTAGAAGCTACGGTATGAGCATGGGTAGCAAGGAACGTAAGGGACAAGCAGAAATATACTTACGTGATTGGCTTAAGACTAGTCGTGGACGTAGTGAAGATGGAGAGCAAAAACTCAATTTACACTACATATACGATATTGCACTTATAGATGAGTTAGTAAAATACAACCGGCGAGGTAACTTTGACCGGGTGTCGGCACTCATGGTAGGCATGTTCCATTTGAAGGACTTGCATTCAAAAGAAGTACAGATGGTAGAGCAGACGAGTACGTCATCTTTTTTTGATCGACCCTTCTTCTCATAAAACGATATCTGATGTTCCAGATTCCTAAACAAAAAATTCCTCGGTCTCGAAAGACTAAAGAATGGGCTAAAGAGTGCATACGCGCATTTATTAATCGCTCTTCTTTTAGCACGAGCACGAAACATACCATACAAACATATTACGAAGCGTACAACGGGAACCTGCGCGAAGCTGATTACAACTATGTCACAAACCCCTACAACAGTGAGGCATGGGCAAAGAAAAACTTTCCAGCTCGTTTGCGGAATTACAATATTTTAAAACCTATTGTAGATCTCTTACTTGGTGAAAAAGCGAAACGACCGCTGTCATACCAGGTTGTTGTACGCAACAGCGATATAGAGTCGCGGTTTGATCAGTATAGAGCGCAGCAGTTTCGGGAATACCTCGAACAGTTATTTGTTAACGAGGCAAATGAGAAAGGAATACCTACGGGGCAAGAAAGCATAGACATGCCTGCCCCTGAGGATTATATGGAGGAGGTATTTAGCAGCTACAGAGACTCCCGTGCTATTATGGGCCAAGAAGTCTTGAACTACTTGTTTGACTGGCTTGGTATGGAGGACCAAATACAAAAATTGTTTTTTGATTGGCTAGTCGCCGGAGAGTGCTACACCTACAAGGATGTAAGCATGAATGACGTAGCTTATGATGTTGTATCACCATTAGACATCGACTTTGAGAAGGGGCCAGATGTTGAATATATTGAGGATGCAGATTGGGTTGTACGCCGTCAAATTATGAGTGTCAATCAGGTTGTTGATCGTTTTTATGACGTGCTTTCTCCAAAAGACATTGACCAGCTAGAGCAGCCTACAGGTAAATACCGCAGCGGCTATGGAGGTGTCCAAAGCATGTTTATCAATAAACCAGAAGACGACGAGTCCGACCGCATGGTAGAAGTCATGCACGTGTGTTGGAAATCGTTTTCACGCGTGGGGATACTCAAGTACACGGACGAACTAGGGCAGGAGCAGGAAATGGTTGTTGATGAATCTTATAAAAAAGATGACACCGACGATATTACTTACTACTGGGTTAATGAAGTCTGGGAAGGCTATCAGATAGACCAAGACATTTTTGTGAGCTTCCAACCTCATCCGGTTCAGCGCAACGAAATGAATAATATTTCTGTATGCAAGTTGCCATATAATGGTCGTGTATACAGTAATCGCCATAGCGACAATGTCAGCGTGATTAGCATGGGATTGCCGTACCAGGTATTGTACAATGTTTTCCATTACCGGCTAGAGTTGTCTATTGCAAAGAACAAAGACAAGATTATGCTTATGGAAATGAACACTATTCCTAAACGCCATGGGTGGGATGAGGAGAAGTTTATGTACTACGCTGATGCTATGGGCTTTGCATTTATTGATTCTACAGCGGAAGGCAAGACTGGTGAGCGCGTAACCTTTAACCAGTATCAAGTACTGGATATGTCTTTAGGTCAATACATCGCTGCTCAGTTCCAGCTATTGCAGGCAATTAAAGCTGAGTGGGAAGAAAATATTGGTGTATCGCGTCAACGAAAAGGTCAAGTAAAAACATCTGATGGTGTTGGCGTTACTGAACGCGCGGTGTTCCAGTCATCGGTAATTAGTGAAGAGATATTCCGTCGTTTCGAGTCTTTCTTAGAGCGCGAGTACGCTGGGTTAATTGATACTAGCAAGATTGCGTGGAGAGAGGGTAAGAAAATGACTTATGTAACTAGCGATTTACGTACTGCATTAGTTAGCATTGACCCTCAAGAGTATCAAGAAGCTGAGTATGGCGTATTTGTAAAGAATAACAGCCGCGAGCAAGACAAGCTACAACAAATCAAACAGTTGACTTTGGCCTTTGCGCAGAATGGGCAGCAGCCTAGCACAATTGCGGAGATTTTAGATAGCAATAACTTTAGTAAGATTAAGAAGCTGCTTGGAGAGGTAGATGAGAAACAAAAGGAAATGATGCAAGCGCAACAAGAAGCGCAGCAGCAAGCAGCACAAGCGCAAGCACAAGGGCAGATGCAGATGAAGCAACAAGAACAAGCATTCCAAGCAGACCAGAATGAACGAGAGCGTCTGTTAAAGATGGAGTTAAAGAAAATGGATGTTGCAGCTAAAGTCACGTCAGATGCGGATGGGAATGGGCGAAGAGACGAGATTGACCGCGCTAGACTTGACGTAGAGCGTGAAAAAGTCAACCTCCAAAAGCAAAAAAGTTGATATTAATAAAATAATCAGAACGGTATCTGAAAACGTCATATAATTCGGTATATCAAATACTTTTGTAGCAATGGCAGAAGAAAAATCACTAGACTTGAGTCAGGTAAGCGTAGCGAACCTGCTTAACAATGAAGCTCCGTCAAATATTCCGGAGCCAGAAGTTCAAGAAGAAACTCCTGTTGCTGAAGAGCAAGCAGAGGTAGAAGAACAAGCTGAGCAAGAAACAGAATCAATAGAGGCTGAAAACGAAGAGGCTAATGAAGTCTCAGAAATGGTTGCAGAGGAAACGTCTGATGCAGACCAAGAAGATGAAGTAAGCGTTATTGATGTTTTGCGATCTAAACTTGGTTATGAAATTCAAGGGGACTTCTCTGAGGATTATGATGGAGTTGCAAAGTTTGCAGATGCAGTTGCTCAAGAAATTGCAAAGGAGCAGCTAGATAGCTTGTTTACACAGTTCCCTGATGTAGAACAGTATGTTCAATACCGCTATAATGGTGGTGACCCTAAGCAGTATTTTCAGGCAACGGCGCCTGTTGTTGATTATGCAGCTGTAGAGATTACTGAAGATAATGTCGGTATTCAACGTGCAGTTGTAGAAGACTTCTTACAGCGCAGTGGTTATACTGGGGAGGAAATAGCTGAAACGGTACAAGACTACATTGATGCGGGTATTTTGCAGCGTCAGGCAAATAGAAGTCTTGGGAAACTGCAAAAAATGCAAGAGCAAGAAGCAGCTACACTGATTCAGCGTCAGCAGCAAGAGGCACAGCAACGAAACCATCAAATAGAGCAGCAGTGGTCAACTATTAAGTCGACCATAGACCAGGGGGTTGTGCGTGGATTTGAAATCCCTACAGCTGATCGCAAAAAGTTCTATAGCTGGATGTCTGACGCGGTAGATAATCAAGGTCGCACACAGCGTTTAGTTGATCGCGAAAAAATGGATGTGGAAACACAAGTTGCTATGGAGTATCTGTTGTGGAAGAACTTCGACCTCAACCGGCTCGTGAGTAACACACAAAATACTAAGAAAGCACAGAATTTAAAGCAGAAACTGCAGCAGAATAAACCAGCTTCACAGCGTATGAAGGGCGGTAAGTCGTCATACACAGCACCAAAGAAGCTGCCGTCACTTAAAGATCTCTTATAACCCTTAATAATTTTATTAATCATGTCTGCTGACAACATTAAAAAGCTTCGTTTATACGAAGACACTTTCAACTCAGCGTCTATGACTGATGAGAACAGCCTTGCCGCTGCACTTCTTACTCAGCCAGACGTACTCTCTCCAGTTATTACCCATTTGGCTGGACAAGAAGACAAGCGATTCCCGCTTTCTTTCTTGACTGAAGGTATGGGTGCAACTAAGTACATCAACGACATTGAGTACGATTACCCAGTAATGGGCCGTATGAACAAAGCCGTTGAGTGTACTGCTCAAGCTGGTACTGGTGCTAATCATACCCGTATTAAGTTGACTTTTAACGAGCGTTGGTTTGTACGTCAGTACATCTTGGAGGCTCCTGACGGAACTCAGGTTCGTGTTATGGATGACCCACAAGCTGTTGCTGGTGGTTATGAGTACAGCGTTCAGTTGGTTGCTGCTGACGGAGTTGGCGTAGGCGGTTCTGATTTCGTAAACAAGATGTTTGTTCAGTTGTACGCTCCGGCTGCAATGAGCGGATCTCGCGGTAACGAAAGCCACTGGGTTGCACCTTCTAAAATGCGTAACCAAATCAGCTTGATTCGTAAGTCTTACGCATACGAGGGTAACATGCCTGACCGTATTGTAAACTTTGAATTCAATGTTGGTGGTCGTTCAACCAACTTGTGGTATGACTTTGAGGAGTACCAGCACATGTTGCGTTGGAAGGAAGAGACTGAATACGCATTGTGGTACTCGCAGTACAACCGTGACGCTAATGGTCTCATCCACTTGAAGGATGACAACGGTAAGCCAATTACCTTGGGTTCTGGTGTCCTCGAGCAGATTCCTAACGTTGATACTTACTCTACCTTGACTGCAGCTAAGATTAAGTCTGTTGTACGTGACGCTTTGTATGGCGCTACTGATGCTCAGCAGATGAACATCGTGTTGTTTACCGGTATCGGTGGTATGGAAGAGTTTGACAACGCTATGAAGTCTGAGATTTCTAACGGTCAATACATCAAGAATACAGACCCTAGCAGCTTCATTGGCGGTTCAGGTTCTAACTTGGTATTGGGCGGATTCTTTACTTCATACCAGCACATCGATGGTCACACGATTACTGTTCGTCACTTGCCTCTGTTTGACCACGGAGCACGTGCTTTGAACGCTGACCGTCACCCAGTTACTGGTTTGCCTTTGGAGTCATACCGTATGGTATTCCTTGATATGAGCACGTACGATGGCGAGCGTAACATCCAATACATTTCTCGTAAGGGACGTGAGTTGGTACGTTGGGCAGTTGCAGGTGCATCTGTACCTCCTGGATTCGGAGGTAACGCTCTCCGCGCTACTGATGTGGATGGATCTTCTGTCCACTTCATGAAAGAATGCGGTGTTGCTATCCGTCGCGCTACGAACTGTCTGCACTTAGAATGCACTAAGTCGTAAGACAGGTTTTGGTTAAGTTGGAGGGGGAGGCAGTAATACCTCCCCCTTTTACTTGAAAATAGAAATTCACTAGTTATAATAGATATGTCCTCACATTTAATCACCGTCAATCGTCGGCCGAATTACACTAATTTGCCTGATGATGTCTACGCAGAGTCCAAGCGTAAAATTGGATCAGTCTTTACCGCTTCCGGAGATATTATCCGAGGCTTGACGTTTGCAGAGCAGAAAGAATATCTGCCTGAAATTATTGGCATTAGCCCTACCGATAACGAGTTTGGTAGAGCATGTCGAGATTACTACTTAAATCTAACAGTAGATGTGCCTATGGGTGGGCTGGACCTTGAAGTAGGTCTGGATGACCAAGGCTATCCATTGAGTGTAATCGATTATATCAAGTACAAGTTTGTACTGGCACATCCACACGTTGCTGCAGAAGAAAACTTGTTGAATGGGAATAAAAAACTTCGGTATTATATTTCCGATGGTCGTAAAGAGCTGCAAGAAGCTAAGCAAGACCTTGTTATCCGTAAGAACGCTTACAAAGAGTTCATCAAACTTTCCGATAACGAAGAGCGTATGAACATGGTATTGCATGTTTATGGTTACAATCCGGCAAAGTTGACTAATGATGAGAAAGAACTGACTTTAGAAGAGTTGCAGGAAGATGATCCGCAGTACTTTATCGATATTTGCACAGATAAGAACTTAGAGATGACAGCCCTCATTAACCAGGCGCTATCTCTAGAGGCCCTTCGTCGAGTAGGCAACAGCATTTTAGATGGTGATATTACCTTAGGAGACTCGATGGAAGAAGCCGTTCTCTTCCTGAAGGACAAGAAAAATTCTAACGTTTTAACGGCGCTAAAAGCCAAGATGAAGGCTTTCGCATGATATGACTGTACAAGAGATGCATTATGCTGTAGATCAGGGGTTGCAAAAGGTAGCCTCATCGGTCTATGATTACTTCTTAGCTGAAGAGGTTGACTTTTGGTTGAACCGTGCTCAGGAGCGATATATTAAACAGCGTCTCTATGGACAGACAGACCCTAAGGGATTAGGATTTGAAGGCAACGTAAAACGTATGGACGATTTGCGTATGCTGATTTCTGTAGATTATACGGACGGGGTGCAGCCTAATAGTGCTGTTGACTTCGTTAATTTTGATTTGCCTATCGACTACATGTTCCTCGTTAATGCTCGCGTGACTTTTCATGTGAACCATTGCGGGGAACAGGTCGATGCGCAAGACCCTGAAGCAACTCGCGATTTACGCATTGTTGAACAGGATAAGGTGTATCAACACCAACAAAACCCATTTGCTAAAACTCGTGCAGAGTATCCGCTGGCTATTGTCTACGATGATGAAATTCGAGTGTACCAGGACAGAGAAAAGTTTATATTAAAAACACTGCACATGGATTACTTGCGTCAACCGGTTGACATTACCCTGTCAACAAGCGTAGATTGCGAGCTAGCAGAGCACACGCACCACGAAATTGTAGATCTCGCGGTGAAAAGTATCATCGAGGCCATAGAATCGCCACGATACCAAACAACTTCTATTGAACAACAACAATCTGAATAACCCATGAATAATTTAATTCATACGTTGGTAGTTGAGGCGCTAGACGGGGCTACAACACAAGCCAACATTACTGCTACAAGTATTGCTGATTCTGCCACATCAGGCAAACTCGCTATCCAACGAGATGGCGCATTTGTTGCTGGCAATCTCACAGATACTGGTGCGAAACAGTTTCTTAAACTGAGTGCTGCGACGGCTATGGCTGATGGTACTATTTCTGTAATGTCAAGCTCGGAATTCAAGCTTGCTGACATTGTCGGTTCGCATTATCAAGTTGCATCGGCACCTGCTGCTACTACATCATCTGTTGATTATAGCGGTGTTGCAGCTGCAGACAAATTAGGAGGTCAGTTCTTTGTGCGGCTTGAGCGTAAGGATGGGCAGGGAATTAACGACAGCGAGACATACTCGGGTGAAACTGTAGCTCAGCTGGTTTTGGAGTTTGTGGCTCGTAAGGCTAATGGCACAAGCGAGTTCACAAACTTGACCTTGACCGATGGTGGCAGCAATACGTTAAATATCGCAGTAGGTGCTCGTGAAAAAGATAGCTCACTGAATATTAGCGCAAATGAAGGCGCAGCTATCACAGTTAATGCGCCTGGCAATAATGTTGGATCACTTGTTGGTGCTCGTAACTTAGAAAAGTCAGGTTTCATTAGCATGGGTGCTTACAATCAGTATAAGTTCCCTATTGTAGTTCCTGAAACTTCTACTGCAGCAAACCAAGACTACGGTATTTACACAATTGAATTGCAGAAAAAGGTTGGAGGACGCTATGTTCACGAAACCATCAAAATTCTGATTCAGGACGACGAAGCCAGTGCACAAAAAACTGTAACTGCAATCGAAAATCTTCTTGGATTGTCAAGTGCTGATTTGACTGTGCCAGTTGTAACAAATACGGTTGTTTCTATGGTTACTGATGCTACTGGCGGAACACCCGCTGGAACTACGTATAGCACCGCTGCAGGTACTGCAATCTTCGTGAAGGCAACTAACTTAGAAGTTGGTACGACAGCTATTTTAACAATCAACTCTAACGTTACTGGCGATACTGGTCACGCAGCTGTCCAAGAGTTCTCTGTTGCTACTGCTGAAGAAGTCTTCGCTGTAACTAGTGTGGATGCAGGTGACTTTGCAGCCAACAGTGTTATTAAGGCTACTCTCGTGTTGCGAGATGCTAGCAATAACCTTAGCGCTGCGAAGATTCAGGCAACTGGAATTACAATTCAAGCTTAATAATACCCCTTAATACTAATAAACATGTCTTTCGTAAAAACTGTTCTCGTCTCTAATGACGCCGGTGCGACTTCAACTGCTGTCGATCCTGGAAAATTGGTCCTTTTTGTTAATGATACTGCTACTGCTTCAGGCAGTTGGGCCGCAGCTGTTGCCGGCACCAAGTATCAGTTCATGACTGGTAATGGTAAAAGCATCCGTTTTGACGGTGCTGATATCGTAAAAGCTAGTAACAAAGCCTATACTGCAGGAACGTCTCAGGTTCTTCAAGTAACACCTGTAATTGAGTCTGATGGGTCCGCATTCATTAAGCTCATTGACGTTACTGATGGCCGTGAAAAGTTTGCTATTGCCACTTTTGAAGCAGTTGGTGCAGCAAATAATGCTGCTGCTGTTGACCAGTTGGTAGCTGCAATCAATGCTTCTAAGCGCGATGTCTTTAAAGATGTAGAGGCTGCAGAAAACAGCGGTGATGCTACGATAATCGATATTACCATTCCAAAGGGCTACATTTTCCGTGGGGCATCAAATGACGCTTCAAGTGCGGTTACTCAAGGGACGGCTCCAGTGTTGCCATTCGGTACTCCTGCTCTTGTAGCTGCTGATGTCGATGCTGCTTTGCCTTTCGAAGGTGTAACTAACCTTGCGGGTCAAAATGTAGTGAAGCCTGCTTCTACTGCTACTGGCACATACCAAGCGTTTGTTATCGAATTAAACAAAACCGTTGGTGATCGCGAGGATGTACACGAAATTACTGTGTATATTGCTGCAGCTAACACTACATTAAACGGTCAGTTTGATACGCTGCTCGGTCTCTAATTTTTAGATTATGGCTACAGGATACTGGCGAATCGTACCGACGTTTATACCTACTCGGTTTGAACTGTTTGATCACACTCCTATTGAAACAGATAGGACTAGTGTGGCTGTACAAATTTTAATACCGGGCGCAACTGCATACGAGACGTTAACTGTATCTGATTTAGGGTCATATGACCTTGCTAACCCACATAGCTTTCCCTTAACGATTGACCCAGCGGATGTTGCGGCTGAAACTGGGTCATCGTTTCGGGATGGGCTATACCGGTTTAAAATCACTTTTGTAATAGGTTCGGACACCTATACATTCGAGGAGTATTTCCTCTTTATTCCAGAGTTGGATCGCTGTATCCGAACGAAACTGGATACGTATTTGAAGAGCGTTTGTAACCTATGTAAGGAAACAAAACAACTTAATACGCTTCAAGAATTAGTAGTCTTGCGTCAAGGCACATTGATTGACGTAGACCACAACGAAATTACAGCAGCAAAAGAGAAAATTGTACTGATGCAAAATATCTGCAATGGCACTGGTTGCACTTGCGCATGCGGCTGCTCATGACCTGGAATCCAAACGATTATGACAATGATACTCAACGCGCCACCGCGTTAGTAAATCGCTGGAAAAACGGTACATCTGAAGTGTACCTAAATAGAGTCAAGTATGATTTAGAGCGTTCATGTGAGCGCAGGGACCATTTTATTGAAACCGCTTTTTACCAAACTATCGATAGCGTTGGTTGGTTTGATAACGATGGGTATGCAGGATTTGAAGACTATACTCCACCAATTCCACAGTATCGTTTATTTCTAAACGGCTCTGAAACTATAGGCATTATAGAAACTACGGGTAATAATACTTATTCACCAGGCACCACTGTATCAATTACAGTAGTTGATGATTCAAGCAGTGATGCTATTTGGTCTAATGGTGCACTGGTACGTTTGCGTGGTTATCCATCAAATGACTATACAGGGAATCATTTATTTGAGACGTCAGTATCGGTTACAAGTAATTTTGTAGCTACTACAATTACAATTCCATCAAACATTAGCGGTGATTTATATCTAAATGCGACACCTGGGGCTAATGATGTAGTTATCAATGAAATTTATTTGTTTGACGTAAATGATCCCCAAGGCGTAGATGCTAGTACATTAATAAGCAACTTTGGGGTTGTTCAAGACTATTACAATCCTAGTAACGTTACTGAGCAATTTACGATTACTCTTACACCGGTTGCGGGCATAACACTTAGTGATTATCGTGGCTCAATTACGATACAAGAGGGAGAGACTCTTAACTATTTTGGATATCAAACCGGTATTACTCCATTGCCGTCTCAGCTAACCTTTAGTTTAGATCAATTATCTCTATATCAAGCAGGCTATAACTACAGTAGCTCAATACGGGTATTAATAGGTCCTGTTTTTGAAATATAACAATGGATATTCTTGCAACAGTCATACAATATTGCAAGACTCATCGAAATGAAACACATGCACGTATCGCTTCGTTGATTCTTGAGGAGAATCCGACGATCGAATATAGTCACCGGCATTTGCGGCGGCTAGTTGCAAAAAACAGGTTCAAAACAGGTAGCGTTACTTCCGACATTACTGCAAATGCGGCAGAATATACCTATAAGGGTGATGCGCCAATACATAGCTTAGAAGAAGCAATTGAGTATTTTAATGTAGATACCTCTGAATGGGAAGTATCTCGATATACGTGTAATAGCTGGGAAGCTCAGTCAAAAACAGGTACCAATACAATGCATCAGGTAAAGATGCAGCTTGTGCGTAAAGTGGAAGATTTTGATCCCGAAGAAGCGTTAGCAAAACTCCGAGAAACACTAGATGGATTTCAAGTTCCACAAACACCAGGTACTGATATAGCTGTTGTTGCATTATCCGACTTTCATATTGGGGCAAAAGTTTCGGAAATGGGTAACACACCGGAATTCAACATAAAGAAAGTAGTAGCCCGTTTACAGGAAGTAGCTAGTGCGGTCAATAGCAGGCGGTATAAGGAGGTTCATGTGTGTTTGCTTGGGGATTTTATAGAGTCTTTTACAGGGTTAAATCATGCAACGACCTGGCATGAATTAGAACAAAACGGGCACGGGACTAATGTGGTAATTATTGCATACACGATTATCAGGCGCTTTTTGACCAGCCTGAATAATGTTTGCGGGGTATATATAGTAAGTGGCAACCATGATCGCATAACGCCTAAGCTGGACGGCGATCCTTATGGTTCAGTAGCTAGTTTGCTAGCTTTCATGCTGAAAGAAAATACATCGCTCAATGTTCAGCACAATGCTGTAATTTTGGGAGTAGAAATAGATGGTATTTATTACCTTCTTAGCCATAATCACCTGGGTATTACAAAAGGTGATATGGGTAAAGTATTCTGGGAATATGGGCAGCAAGGAATGTACAACCTGCTCTTAGGGGGCCATTGGCACTCTCGTAAAGGTTCCAGAATCTACAGCAAAATAGAAGAGAAGCAGGTAGACCAAGCGAACTATCGTCAAATAGCTGTTGCACCACTATTTACGGGTAACTTTTACTCCGAAAGTAATGGCTGGAATAGTTCTGCGGGTTACACGATAATTGTAAATAACGGACAAGGGAAACCGAATGTCTTTGAATATGTTCTATCCTAATGGCTGCAGGTAAATACAACTTCATTGTAGAGCAAGGGTCACAGCATGAAGTGACCTTACGCTATAAACTGTCTAATGGCGGCTATCAGAATTTAACTGGTTGGCGAGCACGAATGTCCGTAAAAGACCATATTACGGATACCGACTATGTGTATCGCGCAACAAGTAATAGCACCTTAGATACAAACTACGCCCAAGACTTTACTATACTTACTCAACAAGGAGACGACGTAGGCAGATTTACTCTTACGATACCTGTAGGAACTACTACCAATTTTACGTTTGGTCAAGGTGTGTATGATCTTGAGTTAGTTGATGGCACTAATGTCGTATACCGCTTGCTTGAAGGGAAATTTAAGATTAAGCCCCAAGTATCTGAGTAATGCCGAACATTGTAGAAATAATTGAGCCGGCTCGCAATATTGTGCAAGTAACAACTAGCCCTGTTACTGTTGAAATTACAGAAGCAGTTAACACGGTTGAAGTTGCAGCACTTAGCCGTGCAGTAGGTAATGCTACATTAGTGTCAGGTATTGACATCACTAATACTATTGGTGATGCTATTGCAGGCGGTACATATAGCGCAGGCACAACTTTAGAGGCTATTGTGCGGGATTTAATTGCGCCATTCCTTGAACCGGCTTTTGTTAGTGTGAGCTGGTCTGCAACGGGAACGCATCAAGCAGATGGGGAGACCCTCTTACTTGAGTGCGGGGTAGCTGCAACCGTATCAAGTGTTTCCGTTACTTGGAGCAATCCAGAAAGTTTAGATGACAATACGGCGCTGCAAGTAACAGACATAACAGCGTTTCCTAACCAAACACTCGCAAACCAATCTATTGCGGATTATGGCGCACTACCGGTACCATACGCTATTACTTTGAATTATACTTTAGGTACATCGGCTGCAATTAGCCCTTTAGCTCGCACTTTACGGATTAGTACAGGATATCTTGGAAATAACGGTACTGGGTCTTTAGTGGGGTTGACATATGATGCTAAGGTTGCGCATCGACATAGAACATATGTGTTTGCAAACCAATTATCAGCTGTGTCAACGTTTCCAGTAAATACGCTTACTGGTTTGCTAGGAACTACACCGGTTTTTAGCACTTTAGCTGTAGACCCACAATTAGATTCACAGGAAATTAGTGTATCTTGCACGGCAGAAACTGCAAATACAAGTAACTATACTTGGATATTTATTCCAAGTGCAGCAACTTTAGCAGAAGTAACCGCCGAAGTGGGCGGAAGAAGTGTAGCAGATTACACAGAAAGCTTCGTACTTTTTGATAACTCCGGATCATATTGGAGCGTATCAGTAGGTGGAGCTACCCCAACTTATAAAGCATATCGTAGTAATCAAACGGGAGCGTTTGATTCTGATGTTGTCCTAAAACTTACAATCACTCACTAATATGGCTATTAAATTTGGTGATACTCTGGAAAACCAGAACTCGAATTATCCTATTGTTGATATCAGTGGCAACAATATCGCTGGTATACATTTCGTAAGTTCGTTTACGTCGACGAATTTAGAGGCAATACCTGTAGCAACCCGTCGTCAAGGGTCTGTGCTTATTGCTCAAGACACAAAACTTTTGTATGTCTATGGGCCTTCAGATACATCAAATGGCACAAACCAGTGGAATGATATTACTGGAACTGGGTGGGCTGTGCAATCTGGGGATAATACATTAGGTGGCGACTCCAACTTTTCTAATGCTCTATTACAGGATAATACGCCATTAGCGATTTCTGACTTTCAAACGACTACTACTTATACTTCTGCAATTGACCAACTCAATGAAGTATTAGGTAAGTTAGTCCCTTCGGCACCAGCATCTTGGGCAAGCCAAAGCACTCCTTCGTTTGCGTTTTCTACATCATCTGCGCGTTTGGTGGGGCAAACAAGCTCAGGAACTACCCTTACTCACGATACCAATGGTAATACGGGTATTGTAACTACGGCGGGTACAGTAGTCGCTTACAACGAAAATACGGCTGCTACAGATTACGAAAAGACGTTTTCTTTTAATGGTAACAACTTAGCACTGACTCAATTTGTATTTTCTCTTAATGATGAGTCAGTACAATTAGCGAGTGCTTCGGCGACATCTGCTACTCTTGCAGCAGTAGACAATCAGTACGGTGGAGATATGACTATCTCTGTAACTCAGGGTGACTACCCAAATGATGGTAGCTCTTCTCAAGGTTTTTACACCGGTGTAAGTTCTGTTACTGTTTCGGCCGACGCGGTAGTAAACACTGCAGGATTTTACAAGTTCACGATTGACGATGTCGGTGGCAATAACGCGGGTAGCCAAACAATTTATATTCATCCTGATCCGGGTACGCCAGTCGGTCTTATAGCGCTCGGTAGTTCTGCAGCTATGTCAGCTACTGGTACTGCTGGTTACACATCTGGTCTTCCCTGCTATGTAAATCCAACATGGGACTTAACAATATCGACAGGTAGCCCAATACAAAACAGTGCATTTTTATATGGAGCAAGCACAGACACAACAGACAATGATTGTGTAGTATTTGGTACAGGATCAATTATTACTGCCCCAGCTAATTTACAGTATGCTAATTTGCCTAATTCAACGAACAGTATCGTTCGTCGTGGTGATGCTTTTACCAACTATGCTATAAATGGGCAAGCGACTAAGGCAGACTTGATTGCGTCAATCAATATGAATACAGCAGGCGGTCCTACAGTGCAGGTAAAATCAATTTTTGGAAACTCTACCGCAACCGCACTTGGAACGGGCGTGGGAGATTACGTTTATTTTTATGATCAACCCTCGCAGACTAGTGGTACTATGCGAGTGTTTGAAAACAATCTTTATAATACGATGCACACGTCAAATACGGCGGGTTATCGTGTTACTGACCCGGACAGCTCTGGCAGTGCTGTAGATAACCCTGACGAAGCTACTTCAGCGTATACGGCTTGGAGTAAACAATATGGGAATAATAGCAGTGGATCGTTAAGCATAAAAGCTCAGGATGCTATAACTGCGCCCACTTTTAATACTATTAATTCTTTACGAGTTAAACACGACACAACAGATTATACTCAATCGGGTTTTGATTTTAATGGTACTGTATCTACTCAACTCAACTTATCTGGACGTAGTAGCTCTACAGCTCAGTATGTAACATATGTCTTTCCGTGTAATATAACTGCTGCTGACATGACCTTAAAGTTTAAAGGCAACTTAGCAAGCGGTGGAAACTTATGGTTTAAAATCTTTGATAGTGCTGCTGCAAATAGCATGGAAACGAATGGGGGCGTAAATGGTTGGGTTACACCTACATTATTTTACTCGGGTTCTGGTATAGCTGGAGCTGCAGCTAATAGCGGATGTGGTGATGGTGAGGTGTTAAGTACTACAACTACGACTTTGCAAACGATTAGCTGTACAGCAGGTCTAGCACGGTGGAATGCCGGTAGCGACAATTTGATATATGTGCGTATCAAATTGGCAAGTGGAAACTATGTGGAACAACTTTCATTACAGGAAGTATAATCGATAATTACTATGGCTGGATTTTCTTCAGAGGAAAAACTTGACCTTCTCTATAAGAAGGTTATCTATGGCGCAAATAAAAGTGGGCGAAGCGAGCAGTTTGGCCCGGCATCGGAGACTTCTTCGACATATACCGCTGTGCTTCCGGACTATGTATGGAAAGAGGCTAATTCGACCAATGTTCCTACTACGCCACCATCAGCGACTACTGCATACGTACAACGTTATGCTTCGTGGACAAGTAGCCAACCCGCAAACACCACAGCACCGGTACAATGCGTTCCAAATACGGATTCGCCAACAATGGACGGTCAATCAAGTCCATTTACGCGATCTTGGAAAACCCAAGCAACTAATTGGATTGGGCCAAGCTTTGGACCTGGGTATTTGGTTAACGTGTGGGTAGGTCCGGCTAACTGGGATGGAGATGAGACCGACAGCACAATGACTAAAATCATTTTCGGAGCGAATCAAAATCGAGATTGGTTCTTCGATTATGAAGCCGGTATGTTGTACTGGACTAATGAAAACGCTGAGGCTACTGCTTCTAATACTTTCGAGGATTCTGAGAGTTTTACTGCATTTGATAGCAGCTATGTAGTATATGTTGTAGGGTATCGATATATTGGAGCAACAGGTGTAGGGTCTTCAACTGCCAGCACGATTGGCATTTCGGAAGTAGATGATAATGTTCTATACCACCTAGCTTTTGTCAATGCCAATGGTGGTGCTACTTCTAGTAGTTTATATTATGATTCAGACGATGATGGTGCAGGCACAAGCGACTACGGTTTAACTTATAACCCTCAGACAAATACTCTAACATTAGGCAACAACGTTAGCACTATTGCCTTAACGACAGGGACTTTTGGGGCTACTTCAGTAAACAGCGACTTGATACCTAATGCGACTAACACGCGAATTTTAGGATCGAGTTCTGTCAACTGGGATAAGTTATACTTAAATGCTGGTGGGTTATATTTAAATGGCGCTCAAGTAACTTCAAGTGCTACTGAGTTAAACTTGCTCACTGGAGTTACATCTCTTTTCAATGGCGATTATGGTAGCTTAACTAATACACCTACACTTGGTACTATTGCGTCTCAAGATTCTACTTCTGTAGATATTGATGGCGGCAGTATTGATGGCACTATAATCGGTGCAAACACAGCTGCTGCTGGTACTTTTCAGGCTTTAGCTGCTACTACAGGAACGTTCAGTAGCAATGTTAGTATCAGCGGAAATCTTACGGTAGTTGGAGAAGTCTTTCAAACGAATAGTACAGAAGTCAACTTTAATGACACCATACTTCGTACAAATGTTCCTACAGCAGGAGCAACCGCAAACGCTGCTGCTCCAAGTAGTGGAATAACTGGTATTGAAGCATTTAACGGTGTAGTAAACAATAGTACGTATGTTGCTGGTGCAAAGTGGGTATACGACTATTCTACGGATAAGTGGAAAGCAAGCAATCAAAGTTCTGCTCTTGTGTATGATAACGTAAAGACGTTAAAGTTTGATGCTACGGATACTAACACGCAAGTAAACCAAGCTAACGGCACGGATACAATGGCTGCAACGGATGAGGCAAACGCTACATCTGTACGTTCTTTAGGTGCTGTAGCAAAGTGCAGTATTGAAATTACAACCTCCGCTGCAGATGGTGGTACTAGTTCTAACTTTGCTCCAGCGGAAGCGGCAGCAAATGGCTATCCTATCGTACACAACTTAAATACTCAATCTGTGTATGTCTTTGCAATTAAGACATATGCAGCAGGCAGTTTATTAGCCGATCCAGTTCCAATTTTTTGCAAGTGGACGCCAGAAGACAATAACACGGTACGAGTAACTATTGGTATAACAGCAGAAGACGACCAGTACGATATCATTGTCGTGGGCTAATGTGCTATATTTGAGTCATAAATTCCTACAGCATGTTACTTAAAGAATGTTTAGAAGTCTATACGGCTTTTCAAAAACTCAGCAGCACAGACCTACCGTTAAAAAGCAGCTGGATGATTGCTCAGAATATTTCAAAGCTGAAGCCAATTGTTCAAACGTTTGAAACAGAACGTGATAAATACATTCATGTTTTGCAATCAAAAGCAGAGGTGGATGACGCGGGTAATCCAGTAGTCACTGATGAATTATCTGCTGAATTCGCAAAGCAGATAGACGAGTTAATGAACGAGGATCAAAAAGTCCGATTAAAGAAGGTAACACTTATTGATGATGGGCAGCTGTCCATTGAGCCAAAGATTCTTTTGGCGGCATTGGATTATATAATCCTCAAAGACGATGGCAATAAAACTAGCTGATGTATTAAGCAATGTAAATTCGGCTTATCCGGTTATAAATGCTCATGAGCAAACTATCGTGGGTTTTTATAACGGGGCATCTTCTAGTGCGGCTACTCCCATACAGATCTACTACAGTAGTAGCGAGAAACTTCATCTATCTCAAGACGGCACGACAAATAATTTGTTGTTTGCTACACGCTTGCCGTATAGCAACGTAACCTCGTCTGGTTCAATTGCAAGTGACTTTGCCTATAAGCTTCTGTCTGACAAGGGGGGTATCATTACAGTCGAAGATGAAAAACTGAATAATGGGAGTGGTGGTGTAGCGGCATATATTGCTCAAGTAGTAAATACGGGAGTTAATGCGGACACCGGACGAACATCTATGGCTCGTTGGACCGAGTTGATTCAGGACTTTGATATGTATGAGTCAATTGACTCTACAGGCATTACGTCAATTTTAGATGCAAGTGGTGATGAGTTTTATTTGGCTGGCTTTGATACAGCAAACAATAAAACCCGTAAGATTAAATGGGAAGATGTTATTGGTGCAATTGGAGGAGCGTTAGTACAAGAGCTTGTAAATACTGGTCTTATAACCAATTCGCAAGGAGGCGATAGTGGTTCAGGTACTGTGGGTGATTTAAACGGCGACGGCAATGTTAGTACCGCTGACTTATTGATACTTTTAGGAGGATTGGGCACAGGCGGTACTGGATCATTTAGTACCGCGCGAACCATAATGTCTGGCACATCAGAAACATCTGCTTCTTTTGAGGTTACCGCATTAGGAGATACTGGCTCTGGTACTTCTGGAACTTTCTTGCTATCAGATCTCACTACATTCGATTACCCTAGCTCGTACACGTTGTCCGGTACAGTGTATGGCTTCAATGCTGAGACTTATTCTACAAATGCCGCCAATGTTTATAAGCTCCAAGAGTGTGCTGTAAATGACAATAACAACTTAGTCTGGGCAAATCGGTACTTACATGTAACGATGAATACCAGTGTAAATTTTTCAGGGCCGGATACGTTATGGGCATTAATGCACGTCAAGATTATTGATGGGTCAGTGAGCAGCAATGAGTTGGAATGTGTTTACTATATGTCGCCAGGAGGATTTGCGCCAGACCAAGGCTTAGTCACTAATAATGGCACAGGAGGAGGCTTTCCAATAGGCGTAACAGCTACTAATACGTGGTTCGCTTCTACCGACCCTGTAGATATAAACAGCAACTTGGTAGCTGTAGCAGACAATTACCAAGACCATGCTGATAGTCTTGCGGGAGGTTTTAACATGGCGTTTGATGGTGGCACGTTAGCGGACTACATCGATGATATAGAAGTTAGGATTTATTTCCATAGTTTAAACGGCAACGTTACGGTTACGGTGCAGGATGTACTTTTTGAAGTGAAAAGCTAACTATGGCGAACTATAAGATATATCTAGAGAACGGTAGGGTAGTTATTAGTCCTACAAGCAGTGGTGTTACGGCAACTCGTAGTTCTCGTGCGGTATATCCACAGACATTGCAATTTCCTGCAGATGGATACTTAACGGCTTCTGTAGTCAATACAACCGAGGTAAAGGTTGTCACCGCTACAGGTACAGTCATATTTAATGGTATCGCGCCTAGTTCTTTACGTACGGCTGCTGGTGGTGCTATAGGTGCTACAGCGGCTACAACTGTAAACCTTCTTAATAGCGCAACGTATTTTGACTTTAGCACAGATTTTGCTACTAGTATATCGGCTAATACAACTAAGCTAATTGCTATAGATAATGCGCTACTTTCTAATAAGGGTTCCGGCACTGGCCCTATTGGTCTGTTTTATGATCCTAACAAGACAGCTGATGAGAGCTATTTTTCTCTTACGCAAGATGTTGCTACGGTGCAGGGTGGTAAGTATACCCGAACGACATATACAGAATCAAGCGGTATAGGAACTATTTCGTTAGGTGTTGCTACGGGTAGTACTGGAAATGAAGCGTATGTTGAGTCGTTCCGGGTTAGCGGTGATTCAGGCGGCAGGGTATACAATGTTTTAAAAGCTGTTGACACCTCAATTGAAGGTGGTATGTCGTTTAAAGGCGCTGACTCTACATCACAAGGAGCTGTAAAGTTTTATGAGGCTTCTAATAATGGGGGTAATTATATCACTCTACGCAGCGCATCAAGTTTGACAGCAACTGCAGTGTATACGTTACCTGCAACATCACCTACAGCGGGTCAAGTATTGAGTAGTACTGCAACGGGTACGATGAGTTGGGTTACAAAGGACAACTATCAGTACTTCAACTTAAAAACAGACGGTACTCAGCGGAAACAAATTGCCTCTACAAATGACTTAGATTTACGGGGCACAACCGGTAAGATTAGTTTATCCTATAGTGCAGGAGGTGTTGTTACATTTGACACGGCTGCACTATTTAATGTAGTAGACGATACCTCGCCGCAGTTAGGTGGCGATTTAGATGTACAAGCAAATGTCATTACCACGTCTACTACAGATGGCAATATTGTACTAGATCCTAATGGAGCTGGTGCAGTTGTTGCGAATGGACATTTGCAGCTTGAAACGCAATCGAGTTCACCAACTGCAGTTGCAGGAGGGCTGTATGCGGATAATAGCGATAATTTGTACTTTGGCGTGTCTTAATTAACTTTACACTGAATAAAATTCATCAATCATGGCTTCATGGAAAAAGGTAGTAGTTGAATCATCTGCTGCTACAATTGCTCAAAACACAACTGGTAACGCAGCTACCGCAACGACCGCATCACAGGCATCGACATTAGTAACGCCAAGAGCTATTGCACTTAGCGGAGACGTTACCGGAACTGCAAACTTTGACGGTTCTGCAGATATTACGATCTCAGCAACTGTTGTTGACGACAGTCACAATCACATAATTGGTAATGTTGACGGTCTGCAAACGGCTTTGGATGGAAAACAAGATGCTGACGCTGATTTAACAGCTATTGCAGGGTTGTCATCAGCCGACGGCAATTTTATCGTCGGAAGCGCGACTGGCTGGGTAGCGGAAAGCGGTGCTACAGCGAGAACCTCACTCGGCCTCGGTTCACTCGCAACAAAGAGCACGATTGTCACTGGCGATATTACAAACGGCACTATTCTCGAAGTAGACCTGAACGCTTCGAACAGCCCAACTGCTGGTCAAATATTGAGCTATGCTGCTAATGGTGGTTTCACATGGGTTGCAAATACAGCTGCTGCAAACAACGCCCAGATTACGTTAACTGCTGGTGCCGGTCTTGCAGCTATTGGAGACGGTGCATTTACGCTCAATCAATCTTCTGCTGAATCGTTTACGTTTGCTGTAGATGGCGTGCTTGAGGACTTGGATACTTTAGGTCCTGCCACTGCCGCAGATACATTTATTGTTTCGTCTGCTGCGGGTACATTTGCGTATCAAACTGCCGCACAGGTTAAAGCCACTTTAGACTTAGAAATAGGTACCGATGTCCAGGCCTATGATTCGGATTTAACTACCCTTGCAGGGTTAAGCAGTGCTGATAGCAATTTTATTGTTGGATCTGCTAGTGGTTGGACAGTTGAGTCTGGAGCTACAGCGCGTACATCTCTAGGCCTTGGAGATGCTTCTGATGTTACTTTTAATGACCTTACTCTTACTGGAGATCTTACGGTACAAGGCACAGTAACGACTTTAGATTCTAATAATGTTACTATCAAGGACCAGTTTATTTTCCTTGCGGATACAACTACGGGAGCTGATGTCGATGGCGGTATCGTAGTTCAGCAAGCAGACAACGATGCTGCTGTATTTGCTTGGGATACATCTGTCCAACGTTGGGGTGCAGCTTATGGCGGAGGCAGCTCAGGAATGTCAGCTTTAACTCCTATCGGGCACGTTCCGTTAGTACACGGTGGTGACGGCAATTCAAGTAATGCAACCGCAGCTTTAGCGCAAATAGGTAATATGTACATTGACACTAACTCAAGCACGGGAGGAAGCATCTATATCTATTCTTAATGGGATTTTTAGTAAAAAAAGACGAGTCAAAAGAATCTTTGGGCTTTTCTAAAAATGAGATAGAATTTTTACTGCGGCATTTGTCTATTACACATTTTGAGGGTAAGGACGTGCTGTTGTTATCTAGCATTGTGCAAAAACTACAAGACGGATTAAAGTAATAACGATATGAAACTAGAAATTAACGAAGTGCATTTTGTACAGCAAGCAGTAAATAACGTAACTATAAAAGGGGTCGATGCTCCTGTGGTAGCTACCTTAATAGAAAAACTTAGTAAGGAGTTTGAGCGCCTTCAAAAACTGGAAGAGAAAAAAGCGTAAATACCGGATGAATGGCAAGCTGGAAAAAAATAATTACGGATGGCGCGTCATTAACGGACATTGGCAACCCCGCTGGTACGGATAGGGTGTTGATTCAAGATGCATCCGATAATGTTATCAAGTATGTAGATTGGTCAGATATTAGTGGGGGTGGAGGTGGCGGTGGAGGTAGTTTTACAGAAGTTGCTGATGACACCAGTCCAACGTTAGGAGGTCACCTTGATACCGGCGGATATCAGATACGCTTAGACACGAACAATGTTGGTATACAAGGAGTAACGGTAAGTGCTACGACATTAGCTGTACTTAAAGTAAACTCCTCAAATCAAGTAGAGCTAGGCAGTACCAGCGCTGTTACATCTAGCCCAGGGCGTACTATTCTTGGCTCCAATTATCATGATGATACGAATATTAATACGGGGACACCAGGAACATATGGGGTTGGGGCTGATATAACAGAATATGGAAATAGTACAAGTACTAGTAATGGGCGCGTATATTATTTTAATAGTACTGGAGGGTGGACTGCTGGTACGCCATCAGCAGCAGCTGCACAAGAAAGTTTACTTGCTATAGCTACCGGGACCCTAAGTACACGTGGTATGCTTTTGCGCGGGTTTGTTGCAGTAACAGTAGGTAACCAAAGTGGTAATCTAACTGTAGGCAAGCCGGTGTTTATGGCAAGCAATTCTTCTGTAACTGATGTTGCACCAACGGGCAATGGTAACTATCAACGAATTCTTGGACATGCGGTTTCTGCTAAAGTGATCTATTTTAATCCGTCTCAAGAAAACATTGAGTTGTAATGCCGGATTCGATAGTTTCAATATCAGGAGTTGCTATTGCAAATGTTGTAGGTATATCTGGAAAGGCAATAGCTAATGTTGCAAAGTTTGGGGGAGTTACCAGAGCTGTTTCTTCTTCTTCGCCCTCTCAATCAAGTTATTTATTAGGTTGGTGGGACCCATCGGACGCCTCTGTAAATGATACTACATTAGACTCTAGGTGCTATACAGAAAACGTTGGTGTTGGGTCTAATATAAACCACTACCAACAAGCACGAGGAGGCACAGAAACCCACATAACTAGCTTGAGTGGAGTTAATTGCTGGTACTTAGATGGAAGTGGGGATAGGGTATACGTCTATGGTTATAACAACACTGGTACAAACTGGCCTCTAAATACAGACTTTACTGAGTGGACTATCGAGGGTTGGGTAAGAAGTAACGGAAGCTGGATTACAAATGGAAACTGGTGGAATCTTGGCTACAACAACGCTTACAGAAATAGATTCGATACTGGTAGTAGACTTTGGAATTATTGGTTTGGGTATAACTACACAACAAGTACTACGTTTGCCACAAACACCTGGCATCACATAGCTGTAACAGTTACTCCAAGGGTAGGTACCCCCACCCAGTATGGGACTGCAAAAATATATAAAAACGGGTCGTTGGTACACACTGTAAGCAACATAAACAAAGACCCAAACCAAGCTGGAAGAACATGTTTCTGGGGCGGCTTCACAAGTACTGGTGAGTCTCAGAGGATGTACATGGGAGTACATAGGCTCTATACGGTTGCTTTAACAGATTCTGAAATCTCGGACAACTACGATTTAGAAAAATCAACTTATGGGTATTAATAATGCATAACGAACTACACTATACCGAAGATTTAGATTTACCTATATATCTCCTCGTAATAGGCTCTAGTCCTAACATACCTTGGGACGATGTAGTTCCTAACAGCATAGATGATTTGAACACCTCTGTAGATGGCTTAGAAAGAATAATACTTCTAAAAGAATCTGCATATTCTCGTTATCCTGAGGCGATGACTGGAAATCAAATGGCTCAATACAAATCGGATAACATAGATAATTGGACTGAGCCGCTACCAAAAGTGTAGTATTTTTTGTGACTATCTTTAGACAAATGGATAAAACACGCACGATGCACCTCGAACTGTATCGAATCAGCACAAACGATGACAGTACACTCGGAACGCTGTTTTTGCATACAGGTGAAAACAAAAGAAAGTATCTTTGCTTTACCTTAGAAGACGAGTATAGAGAAGTTAAGGTCAAGTCAGAAACGCGAATACCTGCAGGTACGTATGAAATCAAATTGCGTACTTATGGTGGGTTTCACGATAAGTACTCGTACCGGTTCAAAGATGTACACAAGGGTATGTTATGGCTACAAGATGTGCCAAACTTTGAGTATATCTTAGTACACTGTGGCAACACAGACGATCACACAGCTGGATGTCTACTTGTTGGATATGCTCCTAAGAGGGTGTCTGGCGGTAATTACGAGCTGTACAATAGCACACAGGCGTATTTTGATGTGTACCCGCCTATTGCAAACCATCTAGCGGATGGAGGTACCGTAACGATTGAAATAAATGACTTCGATGAAATTCCAAAATGGTTGGGGTAACCCTAATAAACATAGTGACAAGTTTATCTTTAAGCTTCGTCTTGGTACAGTAACTGTAGTTGATGTAATTGTAGACATCAGCTCTAAGCTGTATTCTATCACCTTATTAAATTTTACAATTAAGTTGTAATGGAAAAAGTCCGCGACACCAAGCTCGGGTCGTGGCTAAAAGATAAAGCTCCTCAGGTGTTTGATTTAGTAGCGGATGCATTGCCAGACGCAGGAATCCTGGGAGTAGTAAAGAACTTAATCGAAAAAGATAGTGGGCTAACACCCGAGCAAAAACTTGAATTCACAAAGCTTGAACAGGCTGAACGTGTATCCTTGGAGAATAATATTACTGAGCGATGGACGGCGGATGTATCAAGCAAGAGTTGGTTGGCTCGTAATATCAGACCGGCTATCGTAGCAACACTTGTGCTTTTCCTGTTAGTGTTTATCCTGATGGATACGCTAGCAGTTGGTTATGAGGTGCGGGATGTGTGGGTGAGTATGTATGAAACAATATTAGTTACCGCAATTGGTGGTTACTTTGTAGTGCGTACAATTGATAAAAACCAACTGCCATGGCAACGTTAAATGAAATCGTGTACAATATTGCTCTGCAGGTAGAAAAAGCAGACGATGCGGTATTGCTGGAACGCTTAAAATTTATTGTAGGGTATTACCGTGCGCAATTTATACGTCAAGATCAACAGCGGAATCATAGTTTGCCAAGCCAGTTTGTACAGCAAATTGACTGCTTAGAAATGGAAGCTGCAAACGCTATGGAATGTTGCACTGTTGAAGACATAGGTTGTGAAGTATGGCGCACGAAAAAAACTATACCGCGTCCGGTACGCATATATGACGGTAGCGAGTTTGGTTATGTGGGCACAGTTGATGGAAAAGAACCTTACCAGCGCACTACAGGTGTGCAAATTGCATATGCGGCTCACTCTAAGTGGTCACCTAATATGCCGCGATATATATATGCAAATGATCGCATATATGTATTAAATGCAAAACCAGCAAAGATTTTAATTAAAGGCGTATTTGAGCAGCCTCAAGAGCTAGAAGGGTATGTGTGCTGTGATGGCACTGCTGCTTTTTCAGAAGATAAGCCGTATCCAATATCATTTGATATGGTACAGCGAATTACACAAAGTATCTTGTCGCAAGAAATGCAGCTAGAAAACAGGCAGAATGACAGCGACGAAGTACAGCTCAGCGAGTAAATTCAGCACAAAGGATTCGTATAAATGGTTCAAGAAATGTAATCCGAATACTCAGATTACATACTCCTTGTACAAGCATATAATCAGTCGTTTTAATAAACGAGTAAGTGAGGAGATACTAGACGGCAGTCTATTTAATATGGGACAGCGCTTAGGGACTATCCGTATTAAAAAGATACCTCGTACCTTTAACAAACCTACAGTAGACTGGGGCGAGACTAATCGCTTAAAGAAACAGGGCATCAATAAGCTTGTCTACTATACTGACGATTATTATTATCGGTGGAATTGGGATAAGTATCGGTGTCTCGTAAAGAATAAAAGTGTGTACACGTTTGCTCCAACCGCTGGGCCGAATGGTAACCGGCGCAAACTTGTGCAAAAACTAAAAACAGATGAATTTGCACATTTGAATTACAAGACATGATTTACAAAACGGTCTCATCCAAAGCGGTAATTGCGAAAGTATTTCGTGATCTGAAACCTACCACAGATACCTGGGTAATTGACGCTGTAGAATGGATAGGTGAGGCGCTAGAGTTTATTGGGTACCATACCGGTCTTGAAAAGAAGGCAATGGAGCTATCGGTAAAAAATCACCGTAGCCTGTTGCCTTGTGAATTAGTAGATATCATACAAGTTGAGTACAATGGTAGTGCGTTACACTATGGTACTGATACAACTGGATACGACTTGCCTAATGCAGATCGTACAACAAATCCCCAGCCTTATAATGCTGTAGATGTAACTACTGCAGCTGTGTTTCAAACAGAGGCGAACGAACACCCCATGGGCGCTGACACATTTAAGCAGCAAAAAACAATAAAAGCTGCAAGCTACGGGGGTGGCGATTACTATGTAATTAATCCAGATTACATACAGACATCTTTTGAGACAGGTACAATTAAGGTACATTTCACCGCATATCCTGTATGTGAAGATGGGTTTCCTAAAGTGCCGGATAATATCTACTACAAACAAGCTTTGGAATGGTATGTAATAAGACAGATGATGATGGGCGGGTACACGCATCCGTTTCTAAATTGGGCGATAGCGGACCAGAAGTGGGGACACTATTGTGTGGCTGCACAAAACGATGCAGCGTACCCGAGCATCGACAAGATGGAAGCTTTCAAAAATATGTGGGTACGCATGGTGCCAAACATCAATGCACACTCAGATTTCTTTATTGGGAATAATACACAAGAAAGATTACAGCGATGAAGCCTATCAAAGGAATGAATTTGGATGTATCTCCAGATTCGCAGCCACCGAATACATATCGCCATGCTCGCAATTGGGTTTATGATAAAGACGTAGATGGCTTGTCCCAAGAGATGGGTGCGGTAGAAAAGGCGTTCTTCACTAATTATCATATTATTGGGCAGTATGCCTATGAGAATGGCGACATAGTGTTTTTAACGGTTGCAGCTAATAGCCCTAGTGCTAGTGACTCCGTGCATTTATATAGTGGCGTTAATAATACATACACAGAAATTTTAAATACTAGTGAGTTAAATTTTCACCGTAGTCGTGTATATGATATCACTGGCTTTCGCAACAGCAAGAACGAGCGCATAATTGTTTTTACAGATAATGTTGAGCCAGTTAAGGTTTTAAATATTGATCTAGCTGTTCAACCAACGTCCTTTGACTTGCAGTACTTATTTCCTGGACACAAGCAAGCGGAAATTGACCTTGCTGGGCATGGTACGGGATTACTTGATGTTGGCACATATTTTCTATCCGTACAATACGAGATGGAAGATGGAACGGTGCTGCCATTTGGCCCAGTACATGGGCCTTACCGGGTTGCTGAAAATGGTACTTCGCTCAGTATTTCTTTGAGCAACCTGGATACTAATTTTAAATCGTTTCGGGTTGGAGTTATAGCTCAAGTAGGTGGCAGCTCATCAGCGTATGTTACTCATGAGGGGTCTTTCAATAGTACTACAGCATCTGTAGAAATCTATGGTACCGTAAAGGAAGAACTCATATTAGAAGATATTCTTGTCACGCCTACAACATATGCCCGCGCTGAGGCAGTGGAAATGCATGACAACCGGTTGTATCTAGGGAATGTTAGTGCGGCTGATGAGGATGCAAATGCCTTACAAGGTTTCGCTAATGAAATACAGCCGATTTGGTATTTGCCTAGAACGTATGGAGCATCTTCGCCCATTGACGAAACTGAAGATGATCCAGATGCACGTTTTCAACCGGATGAAGTTTATGCATTTTATATCTCTTGGATAAGAGATGACGGGTCATACACTAAAGCCTATCATATTCCTGGTATTAGTGCAAAATTAGTTGACGCTCCGATACAAGCTGCAGCAGCTGACGGAGTATCAAATACATCAGTTAGTTTAAGCCCTACTGCTACTATTACATCCATAGTGAGCGATACAGCAGCTGGTGGCACAAACGAAAATCAACAGCTGCGGTATTTAGAAAATGATAGAAGGATATTTACTTACGGTTCCGACCAGTATGATGAAATTAAATATTTTCATACGCGAGGCACTGCGACTGCGTTTACTAATCAAGTGGGTTATCATTTTGGAGAGTGCGGGTTTTGGGAAAATGCTAATGAGCAATATCCCGCAGACTTTCCGGATAAGCTTGAGTATTCTTGGTTTACTAGTGGTTTAGGTGTTCACTCAACTGATGATGTGTCATTAGCAGGTGCAAATGTTAGGCATCATAGACTCCCGTCTATTGCCTGGATGTACGAAAATGTGCCAGATTTTACATTATCGCCACGGACTAATACCGCATTCAAAATGCGCTTTGAATATGTACGCATACCCTCTGGTATGAGTGGCGCAGTGATATACCATGCAAAACGAAACAACACTAATAATGTCGTTTTAAGCCATACGCCAGTTCATTTTGGTGCTGCAGATCATTACAGCATATGGGGGGAGGGTGGTGCGCCATACAAAGACTACTCAACAGTGAGTACTATAAATGCGCCAATGCACAACTCTCTGTTTCATGTAACTGGCAATATTGGTGGTAATATTGCTGGTACTGTATTTAGTGATATTGTTTCTGAAGCGGGCAGCCCTAGGCAAATAGATGGCACGACGTTTAGTAATGCTGATTTATATGAAGGCTTTTCAAATAGTACTACGAGCTGGTCAGATTGGGTAAATAGCGAGTACCAAGACCGGACAAAGGTGCATTACAATAAGTGCATAGCTATGCCGCATGATTTGCTTGGGACACGTCCGAAACTTCCGCAGTATATGTATACTCGTTTTGAGTATATGCTGATTGACCGGGAGGAGTATCCAAACGATGTTGAGGGCAATCCAGGAGGCCTAAATAACGGTCGGACGATGACTATGTCTATCTCGGATTCTTTGGCAAGCAATTATTACTCTGAAACCTCTAGTACTACAACAAATATTGCACGTAGGTCAACATTCTATATGAATCAATTATCTACAGACGTAGATAGACCACGCCCTCAGTCTGAGGTTCAAGCGTTGCAAGCTCAACGGTACATAGCAGCCGGAACAGTAGACGATGAGGTAAAATTTGACAATAGGTTCGGTAATGAGTGTTTTTATGCAGAATGGAATCCTTTGCCGTCAGCGTCAGCGTCTCCTTATACAGTTTCTGGATATCATGGTCTTAATACTCGTATATGGTATTCAGTATTGAACGCAAATACTGCTACTTATACCACAAGTTATGGCGGCACGAATTATAATCAGTATAACCGAAACGGCTTTTGGGTTCAGCATATGTATAGCACTAATAAACAACCTGCTATATCTCGTTTGCCGTTCGTAAATATCAATGCGATGCGCTTTGATTGTTATTACGGATATGAATCACAAGACCTTGTAGCGTGTACGTCTGTAATTACAGACGACAATACAACTAATGGCTTAAATATTGGATCAGTTGGTTCTGCCGGTCGGCGTGTAACTCAAGATCTTGTTCATGGAGATATATATTATTCTAGGCGTCGTTATAGAGTTACAAGTGCAACTGGCTTCAATGCAGGTATAAATGCCACTGATGAGGGTGGTCTTGCGAGTATCTCTTCAACATCTACAAGTAATCTTACTACTAGAGCGTTGCAAAGCGTAGATTTAGGAGGCACGCTAAGTAATCGCATAGGAACGATGACGTCTGTATATACTGTACCGACGTATGGCCCTTTGCAAAGTTTCTTGCATGACAAGGATAAGGTGCGTGCTATAGAGAATGATTGGGACGCTTTGTATCGTGACGCTAGTCCTTCAGAAACCAATGATGTAACGTTTAACAGCGACTTAACTCGTCTTAATGACTGGAGACAGCCAAGTGTTCATGTCTATGGCGAAGAAATCGTCACGGATTTTTATTATCGGGTTGCGCGAAGTGCATCTCAAGATTTAAATAATAGCGCGCTTAATATCCGCACATTCCCAGCGCTAGATTACATTGAACAAACCCGCGATCGTGGTGTAGTTCATCATCTTCAGAGTTACGGTGACAAACTACTCATCCATCAAGATCAAAGTCTTTTTATCACTGTAGGTAAAGATTCTGTTGCAACAAGCGCAGGTCAAGTCGTGTTAGGTACCGGCGACATCTTTAGGATTCGTCCTACAGAAATTGTACCCAGTGAATATGGGTTTGCAGGTACACAACATAAAACGTCTTGTACTTTAACACCGCAAGGCTATTTTTTCGCAGATGCCAATCAAGGCAAAGTTTTCTTGTATAATGGAAAACTAGAAGAAATCAGTAATAATGGGTTGCGTTATTACATGCGAGAAAAAATGAAGCTACAGACTAATTACTTTTCTAGTCCCGCAGGCGCAGCGCAAAGCTACTATCCGGGTATATACGCAGAGTATGATACCCAGATGAATCGAGTAGTGATGATGATTAGGAACAATGATATCACTGGAGATTTAACTCAGACTACTGCGCCACTAAACTTAAAAAGTTATCAATCTGACTTTAATTACAGCGATACCACTGAGTTTTTGAGCTATAGCTTTAATAATAATGCATGGGTTTCTTTCCATGACTATCGCTACAATGCTTTTATTGGCACACGCGATAAGCTATATGGGTGGCGTACAGATCAAGTTGGTGCTGATCCCGGCACACGTCTTTTTGAGATGAACGCACCGACAAATGCATCGATTCAATACCAGATGTATGATCCTCTCATCTATACTCAACCGTATATAGATATTGCATTTGCGGCTAATGAGTCAGTGCAGTGGCAATCATTTAACTGGTTGACAAAAGCAAAAAATCACGACCCTACAAATGCTCAGTATGGTCATATTGATTTAAATTCCACATTCGTAAAAGCAGCTGTATACAACGATTATCAGTGCAGTGGCGAGCAAACATTTACAGAGGCAAGTGATATAGACGTACTGAATTATCAAAGAGTAACCTTACGACATAACGGTACACGGTATCAGTATAATGGCTTTAGGGATATCGTAAATGATAAGACCTTGCGCTTTATAGATGAGGACCAAAACTTTGTTAGCACGAATTTGAACGCTACATTAGAGTGGTATAAGCAACGTCGTTTTAATAGTACATATGCTATTATTCGATTAGTGCTTCCACAGACAACCACTAAACTTCTATATTTGTATGATGTAGATGCAAAGGTGCGTAAGGCTTATCGCTAATAGGGTATAGAATAATGGTATAAAGAATTACAAGTACGCCTACCCGTAATTACAAGAACAATGGCACGTCGTGGTTTGTATGCAAATATTCATGCTAAACGAAAGCGTATAAAAGCCGGTTCTGGGGAGCGTATGCGTAAACCCGGATCAAAGGGCGCACCTACTGCTAAAGCGTTTAAAAAGTCAGCTAAAACCGCGAAACGCAAAAATCGTCGTGGGTAATGGCAACGAAAAAACGCAATTCAAATCCAATACGTCGGACGACAAAAGGAGCAGGAGCGAACTACCGTCCGACAAAAAGCGGTGCGGGAATGACTGCAAAAGGTGTGCGTGCATACCGAAAAGCAAATCCAGGCAGTAAACTTAAAACAGCTGTTACTGGTAAGGTCAAAAAGGGTAGTAAAGCGGCTAAACGGCGTAAATCATATTGTGCAAGATCTTTAGGGCAACTGAAAAGGTCGAGTGCAAAGACTCGTAATAATCCTAATTCACGTATTCGTCAGGCTCGCCGTCGATGGAAATGCTAATCTCATGAAAGAAGAAGAATTTGATATCTCTTTTCTTGACCCAGAAAAACTTAAGAAGTCGGAAGACAAGATTAAGAATGGGGAGATTACGTGCAACATTGAAAATCCTGATGATTGCGAAAGCTGTAGCGGATGAAAAAGTTTAATGGACAACGGTGTGAGCGTCGAAACCTAACAGATTTGTTGTTAGGAGTAGGGCCGGATGGCAAAAAGCGTCAAAACCCTGCTGCCAAAAAACGGCCTAAAAACTATGCTGCAAATCCGCCTGTAAGGAAGATGGCATTAGGTGGTCCAGGAAAAGAAGATGATACCTTCCTTACCGGGCCACAAAAAAGTATGTATGAGTACCTAATTTCACAAGGTAATAGTCCACAAGTTGCATTAGCTATTACTAGTGTCACACAAAAAGAAAGTGCAGGTAAAGCGACGGCGGTAGAAGGTTCTTATGCTAATACGTCGAATAAAAGAATTAGAGGTATCAACAGTCGATTTGCCGATGTATTTGGCAATATGTCGGATGAAGAGTTAGATGCATTGAAGCAGGATCCAAAAGCATTTTTCAATACAGTATATGCAACTGCTGCGGGCAATACAGAGCCAGACGACGGCTATAACTATCGGGGTCGTGGATTAGTGCAATTAACTGGTCGTAGCAACTATGCAGATTTAAGTCAGGCTCTATTTGGGGATGATCGATTAGTTCAAAACCCGGACTTACTACTAGATGAGGATGTTGCAGGAAAGGCTGCTGGGTGGTTTGCATTGAATCGTGGTAAGGGTGTTGGCGGTTATTTAGAATTTCCTTTAGATCAGGCCGAGTTGACGCCGGAACAGGCTCAACAGGTGTTAGATGCCACGTATGCAGTTATTGCTTCAGGAGGAACGTTGCCTAAAGAGAAAGCAGTTCCAGAGCAAATGACACAGAAATATGGGCAGTATACAACCGGCATGCCCAAAATGCAGAATTTTTATCAGCGAGGTGTAGTACAACTACCACGTACACAACTTGCTGAAATTCCTGATCAATCCAAAATTGATGCGGAGCGTGCAAAGATGACGAACTTCATGGATATGATTGATCGAAATGCTGCACTGTACGATTTAACAGCCGAAACACCTTATCAGCCCATTGATGTAATGGCACCTGATGCTACAAATGTGCCAATGCAAGTACCAGATTATTTAATGCAACGATGGGGCGGTCCATATAAAAAGACATATGGCGGGTATCCAAAAATGAATCCGGGCGGACCTGTTGACCCGAATGACCCGCAGTTTCAGTCATGGCTCAATACTACCGGCCGCACATTCTATCCGGAATACAGTGGTGAAGCTTTATCACCAACGGAATGGTATAAGTATGTCAATCCGCATAATAACACGCAGGAGTACCCTTCAAATATTGCTGTAGATCCAACCTTATTACCACAAGCAGGCGATCGTTATATGTCTCAACAGATAGGGCGCATGAGCAGTCCGGGGGCGAAACGTATGACTATGGCTGATGCATATCAAGCTAATACAGAGCGATTTAACACGAACCGTGAAACTCAACGTTTATACGAAGACTGGTTGAGCCGTCAAAGTGGTCCAGAAACACGAGGAGTAGTTACAACTGTTGCTGACGATGGGTTGAGTTTTATGCGTACGGGTGCTGCAAGTGATTTAACCTATGGTGGCTACCCTAAATATAATCCGGGTGGTTTCACGAATATGAATTTGCCCAATACACCGTATTACAAGAATATGCAGGCGACGATGCAACCAGGTCAAGTGCCTGACTTTTTGCGTCAATATCTGCAGACGCAAGGAGGCATGAACTTAGCCAGTAGCGGTGGACAGGCATTGGGTACGCTGTTAGAGCAAAATGCTAAGGGAGCTGATGATCCTCGTTCAAAATACACTGTGCAAGAGGGTTTTGGGGCTGCAATTAAAGGAGCGACGAACCCATTAGCGATGTCATTTGGACCTTTTGGTATGCTTGCAGGCGCGGCTATTGGTGTAGGTAAATCTATATTTAATGACCAAAAGGAGCGCAACGAGTTCTTAGCGGAGCAGGAAGAGTTACGTGAAGAACGTACTGCATTAAATGCAGATTCTGCTAAAGCCTTCAGCCAACAAGCAAATAGTACCTATAACCAAGGAGGTGTAGGAGGAGGATACTATAGTCGTTATGGAGGACCATTAGATAAATACTATAATGGTGGGCCTACAAACCCGCCTACAGTGTTACCAGGCATGGAGCAGTATGCGCAATATGCCAATCTGAATCCTGAACTATCAGCGGCTGTAGCTAATATGCCACCGTCAAATGATCGGTTGATGAACTTTACGGATGCTGAAATGCGCAGGAACGAGGCACGTCAAGCGGCGCGTGTAGATGCTGAAAGTTTAGCACAAGCTAATCGAGTCGCGAGTAATGTAGTCCAGTATCATATGGATAAACCATTAGATGCTTTAGGAATGGACTTGGCAGTGCTCGGGCAGTTTCCTATCATTGGAGAACCTGCGGATTTATTAAATGCAGGCATCAGTGGAACTCGAGCTGCGTATAATACTGCTATTGGAGATACAGCAAAAGCACAAGAACAAGCTATCTATGCTGGATTGAGTGCGGCTAGCGCAATTCCGTTTGTTGGAAATGTACCGGCTATTGGACGTGTCGCAAAAGCTGCTGATACAGTTGCTACTGGAGTAAATCTAGGCAAAACAGCACATCATATTGCACACGGTGCGCATAGTTTAGAGCGTGGTCTGATTGGCAAAAAAAGCTTGACTGCGGCAAACTACGACGGCTACAAAATGGGCGGACCGGTAGATTATGAAACTGAAAAAAGTGAAGTTATTTTAGCAGGGGCTGGCGATAAACCAATTGCAGTTGGGCAAGGTAAGTATACACGGTTGTCTAATAATTTATTTAGAGGACGTGGGCCGAGCCATGAGTATGGTGGTATACCCACTCGCGGGGCTACGCAGCCGTTTGTAGATAGTACCGGCATGATGAATAATAGTCCGTATGTATTTAGTGATGACAAGTCCATGCGTTTCGATGCAGCCGACATATTATCTATGATCTCATGAGTAAGAAAAAAATGACACCTGCTGAGGTAGCGAACCAGCTTGGACAATTCATTGCCAAGCAGGAAGAGACGCTACGTAAATACCCAGTAGGTCCTCTCGCTAATTCTGCTCGAGCAAACTTGAAAAAGGGACGCGCGGCACTTGACGCATTGCAGGCAAAAAATGAAGAAATGCGTATGGCGAAAATGCCACAGCCAGCGCCGCAACAAATGGCATTAGGAGGGCCTCCAGCTGAAAATCTTGCAGTGCCCGCATCACAAAGTGGATTTGAAATTAGTCTGCGTCAATACAATCCGGGAAATTTGATGGAGGGGTCAGGCATGCTTGACAAGCTAGATGACGAGCGCTTTGCAACTTTTCCTACACTAGAAGCAGGGTGGAATGCTCTCATTCGTCAGTTAAATAAATATGCTGGTAAACAGGGGTTGAAGAGTACGACGGGTATAACTGGTGACAGTACGCTAGCAGAAGCTATGGCAAAATATGCGCCGAAGTATGAAAATGATACTGAGGGCTATATTGATACTTTGGCTACAGCTTTAGGTGTTACCCCAGACACAAAGATTAAAGAGTTAGATACAAAAGAATGGGCAACTGCTATTAGTCGTGTAGAGGGTCCACAAGGTTTTGCCGCTTTAGATAATGCTGGTTTGCTGGATGAGCGTATTGCATCGCAGTTTCGTGACTCAAGAGCTGTGCAGGAAGCTCTCCCTATTGCAGAGCGTTTTACGTCCACAATGCCGACGATTCCTGAAAATAGGGATACTACAACATATGCTCAAATATTTAGCCAGCCTGCACCAACACAAGAACCTGCACCAGCTCCCGCTCAAACTGCTACAATACCGCCACCAAATGAAGTAAATAACTCATCTGCGGCTGTTGCAGAACCTGCAGTAACAGAGCCTAGCAACTTACCATCACAACCAACAGATCCGCTGCCGGAATTAAATAACGACATGCTTTATGAGCTGGCGCTTACTGATTCGAACGTAGCAAGATTCATGGATCGTAATAATGTCTCTGAGCAAACGCTACGAGATATGATTGATGGTAACTATGTAGATGTACCAAATCGGTCTGCACTAGACCAAATGATTCGTAAGGTTGCATCTACATACAAAAGCGACAAAGAGGTTATAAATACAGGCGTAGATAAAAATCAGCCGCCTGACGATATTGGATGGAGTCCTGCTACAGGTATTACCAGAGAGCGGTATAAAACTTTGCTTGCAGAAGCAGATAAGAAATACCCAGACCAAGCCTTGTTTTACCAACCGGGCGCAGGAGGTAAGGAAGGAGCGTTTATACCAAATGTTGCAGCACCATTACCAGCTGCTGAAATAGCAACGGAACTACCACGTGATGAACAGGGCCGCCCGATTTTTACGGGTATGCAGGCTAAAATTAACTATGATAATTTTAGAGCATTAGGTGAACAGGGGCAGCGCGAAGGTATAGATATGACCACTGCAGTAAAAGCGGGTCGTGATCAGTTTGCTAGAGACTATTTACAGCCTACGTTATTTGGTGGATTAGGTGTTGCGGCATTAGCTCCAGGTGCTCTACCTGCGCTGGGGGGTAGCTTGTTAGCTCCGGAAACAGCTGCAGCATTAAGTAATGTAGGGCGGTCTTTTTTGAGTAATCAAATTTTTAATCCAGCAATAGCAGGAGGCGGAATTAATATTGCAGGGGCTACTGGTTTAGCGTTAACTGGTGCTGGAATGATGAAGGGGGGTCTAGATGCGGTTGGCGCTCGTCGGCCTTGGGATGAGCCTGGCATGACGCGATTAAATGCGTATCAAGTAGCTACAAGTGAGGACATGACTCCAATGGCAAAAGCAGAGTATTTTGCAACATTGGGGATTGAGTTAGCACCAGCTATTTTTGAAAGTCCGACTATGATTAGGAATCTGTTTAGAGGTCGTCCAAGCGATTTCCCAGGTTCTTTCGGGTCATATTTAAATGCTCGTCGTGCTATGATTAATCAAGCAGACGATGCAGCAGCATTAGCAGCTCAAACAGACGATGCTTTTAGAGTGACGCAGACAAACCGTCAAGCGTTTTCACAAACGGCTCAAAAAGCAGAACAACGTGCTTTAACAGCCGAACAAAAAGCTGCAGCTAAACCAACTAAAGCTAATGTAGACGCAGCAGAAAAAGCACGAGTAAAGGCAGAAACAGCAAAAGCTAATGATGCGGCAGCATTGAAAAACCAGCAGGCAGATAATGCACGGCGATTAAATGCTAGGGGACGGGCCGGTGTTGCTGATGAGGAGTTAGCTCAGTTTAATCAGCGCTATAATGCACCTGCAGAACCATATACATTTGGCAGTACAGGTGTTTTGAGTAACACTAATAACTTGGTTCCAGCAGCTGTAAATCAGCTTGGGTTGTTAAATAACCTAGCTACTGAACCTGCTGTAAATACTCCTGAAACTGTACGACCTGTAACATTAGTTCAGCCGGATGTACGCACTGGACAAATTCCGGATGCTATAGAGACAGTTGAAGATATGGGAGGTTCTGGTGATGGTGGGGGTTCTGCTGGCGGTAGCGGTGTGCAATCAAGTATTGATCCTATTCAACCACCAGAAGAAGTTGCAGCGCCAGGCGTCGTACCTAAAACAATCCAGGTAGAAGGTAGCCCAGATCAAGTGCAATTGAATATGCCAGGTATGAACTACCTGTCTGCTGTACCCGCATTAGCTTCTTTAGCTAGTGCAGGAATACAAAGACGCGCTTTAAATAAAATGCAGGCTCCGAATAGGCCGATCACTACAGACATCCCTCAATTTGCGTATGAAAGTAATATTCAGCGCACATTAGATGATATTAGAAGTGCGACGAATTCAGCAGCACGTGCAGGCGAAAACGTAATGCCGGCTCAACAAGCCATGGCAAATCGTCAGGCATTGCTAGCAGAGCGGTTCCGTCAAGAAGGTCGTGCTCGATCTGCAGATAATCAGCAGAGACAAGCAGCAAAACAGCGCTATGATGCTATGGCTTTCCAAGGCAGGATGGCACAAGATGCTATACGTAATAAGTATATGGATGATATGAATGCATTTAACAATCAAAAAGCGATGTTAGATGCACAGATTAAGCAGCAGCCGTTCAATGTATTGTCTGCTAGTGCGCAAGATTACTTAAAGAATGTCTATGCGCCGAACTTAGCAGCAATGCTTGAAGCGCAAGGACGTCAGTACAATACAAATATTGATACTACAGGAATTTATGATCCTAACACCACGAACGAATGAGTGTGAATTTGCCCAAGTCTATGGAGTTTGTCGAGTACCGACCGTCTATGGTTGGTATTCCAGAACAAGCTGTAGCAAGATATTATGATCGTTTAGATCAAGAAGCTTTGCGTACTGAAGCTGCGGCTAATAAGGTACAGCAAGCATTAGGTAATCATATAGCGACCGCACCAGAAGGCGATAAACCTTACTTGCAAGATTTGTTTGGTAAGATTGAGGGCATTATGGATAGTGCCCAAAACGAGGGCAACTTGCCGGGATATGCAAAACAAATTCGCCGGTTGGTAGGAGACATTGCGGCTTCTCCAGAATATGCTACGGTGCGTAATAATTCTCGGCTAGCTGAAGAATGGCGCAAAGTCGATATGCAATTAGCGACACAATATGGTCGAGAAAACATTGTACAAAGTGGAGACACTCCAGATACCTTTTCTTCGTTTGGGTCTGATGGGGAGATGCGCCAGTTTCAAGGATTTGCAACACGACGTCCTGATTACTTAAAGGGTATGGATGATGTGTTTATGCGTAATGTAGATATCGTCGCTACGCAAGGTGCTATGGAGCAGTTTGTCGATAACGGCACTGCATTTGCTGATTACATGAAAACGCCAGAAGGACGGGTACATATCAATGAGCTGTCGCGTAGTATGACGGGAATGCCGTTTGATAGAATACCGCGTAATGCTGATGGCACATTATCTGAGCAAGGTATTGGTGTTGTTCAGCAAATGAATAACGTCTTGAAAGATGCCGGCGTACGGTACATCAAAACGAAAGTAGACAAAGGTGAAGTACCAGATGCAATAAAGAACTTAAAAGGTAAGGGCATACAAAGTAGTGGTATAGCGGGAGTATCATTAACTGACGGTACAGAAGCGGCTGATTCAACTATAGCTGTATTTGATGACCGTTTAGATAATACTAAACTGGATGACCAGTTGACAAACTTTGTAACAAGTTCGCCGGTAATTACTTTGTACCCGGATGCTAGTCAAGGCCAAGAAAATTTTACTCGCGGCAAAGAAATGCAAACCAGTGATATTGTAAGTTCTCGTTTGACAAGCGCTATCGGGCCAAATGGTAGACCGCTTATACAAGTAGAGTACAATAATCGTGTGGCTGGAGACGGCTCGCAGCAAGGCATTGGGTATTATGAAATACCTTTAGAAAACGTACCATTCTTACAGCAGGAAATGGACGAAACAATGTATCAGCTGCGTAACTATAGTAGTGCCGCTGCTGTAGGTAGTATGACGCCGGCTATAGCTAATATATTTGACCCTACATTGAATGCATGGGCAATGGGTAAACTAGAGGGAGATCAAAATAATGCTCCTCATATAGTTCCAGGGCAGGGTATTCAAGTACAAAAAGTAGGGAATAACTTTGCGCTGTACGATGCAGAAGGTGCTCCAATGGTAGACCCAGAATCAGGAAAACATATAGTTTTCGGCGATACAGAAAAAACAAAGGCAATTAACTCACTCCGTAATTACATCGGTTCCAACTACATTTATCAATAAACATATTATCCTATGGCTGAAGAAAACAATGGGATGGTGAACCTGGGCGATCTGGGTTCGGTTTCCGCTTCAGATGTTCGAAAAGCATTAGAAGGTCAACCATCACCAGTACAATCTGGTGACGATGAAACAAATGAAACGCCGCAAACACCGGCACCAAAAGCTGCTGATAATAGCAATAGTGGTGCATTTGCAGGTAATCTAATGCAGAACGAGGATGGGACATTTAAGTATGTCAACCCGTACGACTCGAATCTCGACTTTGACCTTGACCAGTTTGAGACAAAACGTCGTAGGGTTTCTGAGGGTAGCAATCTGTCGGGTATTTTAAATGGCGTAGAAGGGCTTGAACAAAACTTTGTTTATACTGGCTTAGAGGATACGGCACGACGAAGCGAAGAAGCTCAAGGAGTCGTAAACAAAATGAAAAACGGTATGACGCAGTTTGTTGCGGATACCGGTATTAATGTAGCACAAGGTTTTGCTGCATTGCTTTATGGTGTTCCTAGCGCTATTGTCAATGGAGATATTACAAAGCTCTATGATAATGCTGTCGCTAATGGCATGGATAAAGGAACGGAATTCTTAGATGAGTTCTATAAGATTAAACGAGGAGGCGACCAGAGTGCTGCACAAAAGACTGCTAACTTTTTGTTCGATGATTTAGCAGGAGCTGCCAGTTTTGTTACTGGAGCAATTGCTACAGAGATGGCATTTACTGGATTAACTGCGCTTACTTTTGGAGGAGCAGCACCCGCTCAAGCAGCTGTAACAGCTGGCATAGTCGCTAGAGGTACACGATTGCTTCATAAGGCTTTGAATGGTGGTAAGGCGTTGGTAAGCGGTACACTTGTAGATGATGCTTTACGAGGAGCACGTGCACTAAAGGCAAATGCTACGCGAGAGGCTGCTAGTGCGGCATTGCGAAATGCAGCGGCTCAAGCACGTAATCCTATGGCACTCCAAGCTGCAGCGCGTGTAGGGCGACAGCTTATTACGGGTGCTTCTATGGAGTCTGGTATGGAGGCGCGTCACATGCTGAATGCAGCTGTAGAGAACCAAAAGCAAGCGCATGAAAGCTTGTATGGCGAAGGGTCGTTCACTGATGTAATGGCTGAAGGCTTCCGTGAGCAGATCAGTGGTTATGGTGACGCAGTATTTGGTGCTAATATGGCGTTGGTTGGAGCATCTAATATGTTGATGTTTCCAAAACTTTTTGGGGTTGGGTTGCGTCGCGGTATGCAGACCAGCAAGTTTATAGATACCACAAAGTTGTCATCACGTGCACGTGCGCGTTTGGCAAAAAACTTAGGAGTACCAGAAGGAAAGTTACCGCGTATGGTAGATGCGGCACGAGGTAATACTATGGGTCGTATTGTAGGCCGTACAGGTGAGATTGGGCGTGTAACTGCTCGTAATACGAAAAATGCTTTGTACGAAGGCTTTATTGAAGAGGGGGGCCAAGGTGCAATCAGTCGTTCCGCTGAGGATTACATAGCGAAAAAATATGATCCACGCGGTGTAGATGATACGTTGCGATATGTTGACTCGTTTTTAGAGGGGCTGAAAGGCAGCTATACTACCCAAGATGGATTTAAGGAGATTGGGTTAGGAATGCTTTTGGCTTTTACCGGTGTGCCTATGTACGCGCGTAGTCAAAAAGCAGACGGAGCAAAGTGGGAGTGGCAGATGATGGGTGGATATGCGGATCAACGTAGAGCGTTACTGGCTCAAGACCGCAAAATGAATTCTATTATAGACCTGTCCGAAAAGCATGGAGACGTTGGTGGCATCCTGCGTCAAGAGGTGGCTAATATGAATCGTCAAAATGTTCTACAAAAAGAACAGGATATTGCAGTCAACGAGGGGCGGTTTAAGGATGCGAAAGACATTGAAGCAGAACAAATCTTTTCTCATGCAACTAGTAAAGTAGTTACTGGTCGTTATGAGCAGTCTATTATGGAGGCTGAGCAAATTATGGAGGAAATGTCGGATGAGGAGTTGCGGGAACAGTTAGGACCCACAGCTAAGAATATGACATCTCAAGAGTTGCAGGCGCATAAAACAAAAACGTTAGAGGCATATAAAGCTCGCATGAACCGAGTGCGAGAGGCATACGACCAAGCAGGGCAGGTGTATCGCGGCGAGGATCCAGATATCCATGCTGGTGTAGCTCATATGCTATACATGGCTAAGGATAAAGACGCGCGAGAAAAGCGTATTGCAGAGGAAATGGCTTCAGTTATTGAAGACATGAATGAGGGACAGATTCTTGACCTAGTTCGTGCTACAACTGAATTAGAAATGACCGATGCGCAGTTAGGTCAGATTCTAGAGCGTATTAATCGCAATAAGGATATTGACAAACAGTTAGCTACTAAGAAGGAACGAGGCATCATCAAGAATATAGATGAGGCAAAACAAGAAGCACGAAATAAAGAAGTCGAAGAGCTGACTAAAGAACAGCAAGAGAACTTGCAGTTTATTGAAGAAATGATTGATACGATGGCTACAGCGAATAATGTAGATCGTAACAAGTACAATTTTGATGAAGCATACTTAACGGACTTGGCTCGCTTGCATTACCACATTGCAAGAACAAATGATAAGGTCTCGTATCAAGAAAAAGATATTGAGACACTGTATCAAGACCTAGCGGCAGTGGCGGCAGACCGATTTGATTTAATTGCACAATACAATGACTTCATCTCTCCGGGTGGGGTAGCGCGATTTGAGCAGCGTATGGTTGGAGCATTAGAGCGCTTAGCTAAGATGTCTCCAGAAGAGCGTTTAGAACAACGTCAAGAAGAAGCTGCTGCTGAATTTGTAGAAGAGGAACGTGCAGAAGAAGCGCAGGAAAAAGAAAATAATATTAGAAGGCGCTCAGGTCAATCACAAGATGTACCTGGTTCAAATAACATGCCTCCATCAGATACGGGAGCTGGATCTTTTGCACCGCCTGCACAGGCTGATAATGTAGATGCTGATGCGCAATTTGGATTTCCTGAACCGGTAGGACCTCAAGTTCCTAATATGGTAGGTATGCCGGAAAATGTGGGGTTTGCTGAAGATACTCCAACGAATATGCCCGGCAATGTGGGATTAGGTGGAACACAGCAAGCAGAAGCAGAACCGACTGTAGAAGCTACGCAAGAACCACCACGATCCGAAATAGGTCAGATTCGGTTTAACAGTGTAAATGCTAAGATGTCCGGTAGCAACGGTACTATCGTTCCGGATAACAAACGAGCAGGGTTAACCAAGCTGTTAGCGGGTATGCCTATTGGTACTAAGCTGCAGTTAGTAGAAGTGTCGAATGGTATAGAGGTTAGAACGCTCGATGGCGTTACAGTCGCCTTTATGCAGCCAGAGAAGTTACCATTGGGAGCTTTGAACTTGTTACGCGCTAAAAACGCACCACTCGATATTGTTACTACAACACCGCTAGACCCGGCATTGGGATTAGAAGGTGGTTTTGGACGTACTGGTGGTGAAATTGTGGCAATAAATGATGCTGGTGCACTCCGTATTATTAATCCAGCAGTCAACCGCCGTGTGTCAGAAGTCTTACCTAATGGCATTAAAGACATTGATGGTTATGGTGTAGTAAAGCGTTCTGGTGATATTTCTTCTATGCCAGGTTTACCTGCGTTGACACGTGACGTACCGTCAGATGATCGATATGTTGGAAACATATATATCAGCACTACGGACTCAAATGGCGTAAGTGCTTACCATGCTGTACAGCTGGATTCTTTTGGGGAGTACCGTGCAGATATGCTCATGATGGTTATTGATGCATACAATCAGTATGTAGTAAACCCTATGGAAGCTATGGCACTGGGTGAGCAATATGATGTATTTATGGATTTTGTAAATGTGGCAGGTATAGACCTTAATGCATCTCCAAAAGAAATTCGTAAAGAAATGATTCGTGCGTTGCGTCGAACCATTCCTAGCGATTTAGCTTCAGTGCAAAAGGATAAAGTACAATCGTTGGTTAAACGCAACGCTCCAAACTCTCGTCCATATTTTGCTGTTGAGCCAATTAGTAAAGACAGCTATGGTATTACGTTAGTTACGTACAGCAAACTGGGGCAAAAAATAGATCGCCAGTTCAGCCATGATAAAGATGGTAACATGTTGCTTAATAATGTGACGAATGCATTAGCAGGACATCGCATGAATATGGCAAAAGACGTCGATGGCATTGTCTTACCAAATTTGGATTTGGGCTTTGAGCGTATGACTTTACCAAAAATGATTGAACAGTTCGGCAAGTTTAGCAACCGGATGCCGTTAGTTTTTGAGGGAAAGCAATACAACCAATTACCATCGACTGTAGGGTTCGCTGTAGCTGAAAAGACCCCTGTTCCAATTCAGGATTTGCGCCGTCCAGAAGAGCCGCAACAAACGCCAACGCCTAATAAGGATTTAGC
>Ga0208898_1000200_pt1 | contig 49218 bp, 55 predicted proteins | sample VirMetDEL_Mar_4_FD_184513 | JGI IMG/M metagenome (GOLD analysis project Ga0208898, IMG submission 184513) | Aqueous microbial communities from the Delaware River and Bay under freshwater to marine salinity gradient to study organic matter... | ecosystem: Environmental > Aquatic > Marine >... | reverse complement strand
TACTTTAGTTTCTTGGGAAAGCGGAGGCTATGCTTTGCTAAATAGTAATAATAATTATTGGTGTAAAATTCAACAAAGCAATGTTTTTGAAATAGGTAAAACATATAAAGTTATATTAACTGCAAAATCAGACAGAACAGATTTATCTTTTCACAATAGTCCTATTGTTGGTAATTTTTCTCAAGCAGATACATTTGAAACTTTTGAACAATACTATACTGCAACTTCAACAATTTTTTTGTTTGGTTATGCAAATGCGGGTAATGCAACAATAACAATAGACAACATTTCAGTAAAAGAATATCTTGGTCAAGAAGTAGTACCAGATAGTGGTTGTGGAAGCTGGTTGCTAGAGCCACAGAGTACGAACTTGGTAACTTATAGTGAGGATTTTAGTTTATGGGCAAATGGCGCTACATACACGACGCAAAATTACAGTGTTAGTCCAAGTGGTGAACAAAATGCTTCCAGATGTTTATTCACTGGAGCAGACCAAAATATACAATTAAGTTTCAGTAACTCCGCAGAAACAACTGCATCAATATACGTCAAAGGAGTAAGTGGTGAGACAATAAGGTTTGGTACTTCATTTCAAGAAAATAACTTTACACTTGACGGTACTTGGCAAAGGTTATCAATAACAAGAAGTGTGAGTCCTTATAGCTTTGCAATAAGCATAAGTACTTATGGAGGCGCAACCGCTAGAGATATTGAAATTTGGGGAGCACAAGTAGAAAACCAATCCTACGCAACATCATACATTCCAACTAACGGAGCTTCAAACACAAGGCTACAAGATATTGCAACCAATAGTGGTAACGCTAGTTTAATAAATAGTACAGAGGGTGTGTTATATGCAGAGATAGCTGCTTTGGCTAATAGTAATACTGTTAGATATTTAGGATTAAATGATGGCAGCTCAAACAATAGGGTCGTTATCTTAAATGATGGTACTGCAAATAGAATAAGAGCAATAGTTTCTAGTGGTGGTACTAAATATGCAGATTTATATTATAATGTAACTGATGTTACAGATTTTCATAAAGTAGCAGTCAAATATAAAGTTAATGATTTTGCCTTATGGATTGATGGTGTAGAAAGGGCAACAGATACAAGTGGCTCTGCTCCTATTGGATTAAATGATTTAGGTTTTGAATTATCAGGTGGTAATTTCTACGGTAAATGCAAAGCACTTGCAGTTTACAAAGAAGCAAAAACAGATGCAAATCTAAGATGCCTTACATATCCAAATCCAGTTGCAACAACATTTGATTTAGACTTTGATACTATTGCAGAGCAGTTTACTTTTACAAGAGGTTCAGAAGCTACGTTTGTTAATGAACAAGGGTTAATTGAAAGTACAAATCAGCTAGGTCCAGAATTGGTAACTAATGGAGATTTTGCTACAGATAGTAATTGGAGTAAAGGACCTAACTGGACTATAAGTGACGGTAAAGCTAATTCTGACGGAAGTTCAAATGGTCAAATTCTTCAATCAAACGTTTTTGAAGCCAACAAAACATATCAAGTTACTTTTACAGCAACAAAGGTTAGTGGTAGTGGGCTTATTGCTAGAGCATTCTATGGAAGTTATGAAACTATATTAAGTATAACAGAAAGTGGAACATACACAACAAAATTTACCCCTAACGCTTCAACTAATGGTACTTTATATTTTATTTCAAGTGGGCTTTTTGTAGGCTCAATAGACAACGTTTCAGTAAAAGAAGTAATATCTGCAACTAACACTCCTAGAATAGATTACTCAACTGGTGCAAAAGCATTTTTACTTGAACCACAGAGTACGAACTTGATAACTTATAGTGAGGATTTTAGTCAGTGGACTCTAGGTAGTAACGCAACATTATCATACGAAAGCGACATAGTTGCACCTGATGGAAGTTTAGGGGTTTATAGATTAACTTTACCCGCACAATCAAGCACTTTTTTATTAAGTAATAGTTTTACTGGTCAAAACCCACTAGCCTTAAGTATTTATGCTAAATCTGCTGCAACAAATAATGATTTTAATCTTTTTGATGGAAGCATCACATCTTCTTTAAAAACCGCAACAAGTGAATGGCAGAGATTTGATTATATTGGTACTGGTAGTCAATTAGGTATTGTAAATCAAGGGGATACATTTATAACTGACATATATATTTGGGGAGCTCAATCAGAAGCTCTATCCTACGCAACTTCATACATCCCAACAGATGGGGCATCAGCAACTAGAAATCAAGAATTATGTTTAGATGCAACACCAGTTATTAATAGCACAGAAGGAACATTGTATGCAGAGATAGCAGCTTTAGTTGATGGAGGTAGCACAAGGTCAATATCTTTAAATGATGGTACTTCTAATGTAGTTGTTATAATAAGATATAGAAGTGATACAAATCAAATACAATATTTAATAAAAGATGGTATTAATCCTGATGTAGGTAACACTTATACCTTGACAGACTCGACTGATTATTCTAAAGTTGCATTAAAATACAAGAATAACGATATTACTTTCTGGGTTAATGGTAGTAAAATTTTTACATCAACATCTCCAATATCTTTGTCAAATTTAAATAATTTAAGCTTTGACACTAATGGAGCAAATCCTTTCTTCGGTAACACAAAAGGTTTAAAATATTACCCAAAAGCATTAGCAGACGTACAATTAGAAGATTTAACAACGATATAATTATGAATATTTACAAAACAGTATTTGATACAGAACAACAAGGTAAAGACGTTTTAATACAAAAAGACGTTTGGCAAGAAGTAACAGAAGAAGGTGTTACTTCGATGCAGTATATTAATGGAACAAAAGCAGTTGTTTATATTGGTAAGGTAGTAAAAACACCTGGTACTTATGGCCCAGATGGTCACGAGATAACTCCACCAATTTATTACCCTGGTGTTGCTTACGATATAATGAGTACAGATGACTTAGACTTTGGAAGTAATGAAGTTTATCCAGGTGATGCATCAGCTCATCAATTTTATGGTTATCCAAGAAATGCTGAGGTTCCACCACCACCTGTAGAAGAAGAAGTAATTTCAGAATAAATAGTGTAACTATATACAAAATAATAATTAAATTTAATCAAAAATGGGAAAAATTAAAGAAGATCAGTTAAAGAAAGTAGTAAAGCAACAAAACGAACTAGCTAGTGTGTTGGGTCAAATAGGTGCGTTAGAATCTCAAAAACATAGTTTACTTCACGCTATAGCTGATATGAACATCAAGATAGAAGAGTATAAAGCTGAACTAGAAGAAGAGTACGGTAAAATATCTATAGACTTATCAACTGGTGAGTATACTGAAATAGAAGAAGATGAGTAATATTATAAGAAAGATTAGTATAGGCTCTGACTATAAAAATGATGCTATGCATTATTCTATAGGTCAAGAAGTTTATGGTGGTCACAAGATAGCTTATATATTACTAGACGAAGAAGATAATTCTTATAACATACATATAAAAAAGAACAATGAGGTATTGCCATGGAAGAAGTTTAATTCTAACATGGCTATATCTATTGAGTATGATCTTCAGTATTGATGAGAAGTGTATATGACTTTATTGTAGAACCAGTAGGAGAAAGATACGATAACGAGTTAAAAATAGGTGATAAGAAATTAGTTTTAAATTCTAAGATAGAAAGTCACAAATTTATAAATAATAAAGCTAAAGTAATATCTGTGCCAATAGCCTTTAAAACCCCTATAAAAGTGGGTGATCAGGTTATTATTCACCATAATGTATTTAGAAGATACTACAACCAAAAAGGTAAAGAGGTAAATAGCAGTAAGTACTTTAAAGAAAATAAATATTTTTGTCAATTAGATCAAATATATTTATATGGTAAAGATAACTCGTGGAAACCTTTTAACAATAGATGCTTTGTAGCACCTATAATTAATAAGGATGAGTTAGAGCTAAAGAAAGAAAAAAACCATATTGGAATACTAAAATATGGTAATAGTTCTTTAGAAGCTCTTAAAATAAACAAAGGAGACGTTGTGGGCTTTACACCTAACAGCGAATTTGAATTTGTCGTTAACGATGAATTATTATATTGTATGAAATCAAAAGATATTGTAATTAAATATGAGCACGAAAAAGACCAAGCTCAGTATAATCCAAGCTGGGCAAAGAGCAGTTGAGGAATTAATAAAAGTAGCTAAAGAGCCTATTGTTGATTCAGGAGATGATATAACCGCTGATAGATTAAAGAATGCTGCAGCCACAAAGAAACTAGCTATATTTGACGCTTTTGAAATACTAACACGTATTGAAGAAGAAAAAAGTATGTTAAATGAAGGTGAGAATACTAAAGAAAAATCTTTTAAAGGTTTTGCAGAGGGGAGGTCTAAATGATGTACGAACAAACATTAGTAAAAACACTTGATGATTACATTAAACCTGGTATTATAAAAAAAAATAACAGGTATAAGAAATGGAATTATGGCTATGATGCTGAGCATGATATAGTTGTAATAAGTAAAGATGGTACGTTAGGTGAAATAATACAGATACAAAATCTAGTCATAGGTCTACCTTTAGAACCTGAAAATATATACAAGCGTTCAAGAAAAAAAGAAGAGCAGAAGTGGGAGAAATTAGAGTACCCTAAAGAGCTTTCAAAAATAAAAAGTGTATTTGACTGGGAAAAGTACCCTAATACATTTAAAGAAAAATGGTATGATTATATTGACGAAGAGTTTAAAAGAAGGGAGCAGGGTTTTTGGTTCAAAAACAATGGTAATGGCAATTATATTACTGGTACTCACTATATGTTCTTGCAGTGGTCCAAAATTGATGTTGGGGCAGCAGACTATAGGGAGTCGAATAGATTATTCTTTATCTTCTGGGAAGCTTGTAAAGCAGATGTACGGTGTTACGGAATGTGTTATCTTAAGAACAGACGATCAGGTTTCTCTTTCATGGCATCAAGTGAGACGGTTAACCTTGCTACAATATCCACAGATTCAAGATTTGGCATTCTATCAAAGTCCGGGCAAGATGCCAAGAAGATGTTTACTGATAAGGTCGTACCCATATCGGTTAATTACCCCTTCTTCTTCAAACCGATCCAGGACGGTATGGACAGGCCGAAGACAGAACTCGCGTACAGAGTACCAGCATCGAAACTTACAAGAAAGAAACTTGATGAGGGTATCGCCTCAGAGGAGAAACAGGGTCTCGACACGACAATCGACTGGAAGAACACCGGGGACAACTCGTACGATGGTGAAAAACTAAAGATATTAGTACACGACGAGAGTGGTAAATGGGAGAGACCAGATAATATATTAAATAACTGGAGAGTTACAAAAACTTGTTTACGTTTAGGTAAAAAAATAGTAGGTAAATGTATGATGGGTAGTACCTCAAACGCTTTAGACAAGGGTGGTGCTAATTTTAAAAAATTATATTATGCTTCAGACGTCAGGGAGAGAAACCGCAACGGGCAGACTAGCTCAGGATTATATAGTCTGTTCATACCTATGGAATGGAATTACGAAGGATTCATCGACGCTTATGGCTTACCTGTATTCGATACACCGAAAGGAAAAATATTAGATCCTACTGGTGATATAATTACAACAGGAGTAATAGAGCATTGGGAAAATGAAGTTGATGGTTTAAAGAGTGATCAAGATGGATTAAACGAATACTACAGACAATTTCCAAGAACAGAGAAACACGCTTTTAGAGATGAAGCAAAATTATCTCTATATAATTTAACTAAAATATATGAGCAAATAGATTTTAACGAAGATGTTAAGAACAAAAGCTTAGTTACAAGAGGTAGTTTTCAGTGGAGAGGTGATGTTAAAGATACTGTAGTTGAATTTAAGCCAAACAATAACGGTAGGTTTTATATATCTTGGATTCCATCGATGAACTTACAAAACAATGTTATTATAAAAAATGGCTTAAAATACCCAGGCAATGAGCACATTGGTGCTTTTGGGTGTGATAGCTACGATATATCAGGTACAGTTGATAAAAGAGGTTCTAATGGATCTCTGCATGGTTTAACTAAATTTAATATGGATAATGCTCCATCTAATATGTTTTTTTTAGAATATATAGCTAGACCACAAACAGCAGAAATATTCTTTGAAGATGTTTTAATGGCGTTGCATTTTTATGGTATGCCAATACTAGCAGAGAATAATAAACCTAGATTACTGTATTATTTAAGAAGAAGAGGTTATAGAAACTTCTCTATAAATAGACCTGATAAAGCATATAATAAATTATCTGTAACTGAGAAAGAAATTGGTGGAATACCAAACTCTAGTGAAGATATTAAACAAGCTCACGCTGCTTCTATTGAAACATATATAGAAGATCATGTTGGTTATACTGGAGAAGGCTATGGACAAATGTATTTTCAAAGAACATTAGAGGACTGGGCAAGATTTAACATAAACAATAGAACAAAACACGATGCAACTATAAGCTCTGGACTAGCTGCTATGGCTTGTAATAAAAACAAGTATTCACCAGTGTATAAAGTGCAGAAAAGAAAAGTGCAATTATCTTTTAACAGATATGACAATAATGGAAATATTTCAAAAATAATAAAATAAATGATTTATACTAGTACAAATAGCTCTTTCCCAAGTCAGGTAGTACCAGATTCAGAAAAGGAAAGTTTAGAGTATGGTCACGCTGTAGGTAGAGCCATTGAGAATGAGTGGTTCAAAGGCGACAGAGGTACTAATCTTGGTGGAAGATTTGCAAGTAATTGGCAGTACTTTCACAGATTAAGACTTTACGCAAGAGGAGAGCAGTCTGTTCAAAAGTATAAAGATGAGTTATCTATAAATGGTGACTTAAGCTACTTAAACCTAGACTGGAAACCTGTAGCTGTATTATCTAAGTTTGTTGATATTGTTGTTAACGGTATGACAGATAAAGGATATGAAATAAAATCATTTGCGTCAGATCCATTTGCTGTAAAAGAAAGAACACAACACGCCACTGATTTGGCTGAAGATGCTTTCTCACAAAACCTTATACAAGAAGCTCAGCAAAACTTTGGTATTGATTTAAGTAGAACTAACGTACCTAAAGATCAATTACCTAAAAGTAAAGAGGAATTAGAGCTACATATGCAACTTAGTTATAAGCAAGCTATTGAAATAGCTGAAGAAGAGCTTATAAACAATGTATTAGATTATAATAAATACGAAGAAGTTAAAAAGAGAGTGGCTTACGATTTAGTCACTATAGGTGTTGGTGCTAGTAAGACAGATTTTAATTTAGCTAACGGTGTTACTGTTGATTATGTAGATCCAGTAAATTTAGTATATTCTTATACTGAAGACCCTAATTTTGAAGATATATATTATGTCGGTGAGGTTAAGAGCGTTCCATTAGAAGAACTTAAAAAGCAATTCCCACAATTAACTGACGATGACCTTAAAGAAATACAACAATTTCCAGGTGACTCTAATTACACTAGAAACTTTAATGGTCAAGATAGTAACTATGATAATGTTCAAGTTCTTTATTTCGAGTACAAGACTTATACTAATCAAGTATTTAAAATAAAACAAACAGATCAAGGATTAGAAAAAGCATTAGAAAAAGATGATACATTTGATCCACCTGAGAGTGATAACTTTAATAGAGTTAGTAGATCTATAGAAGTATTATATAGCGGTGCTAAGATTTTAGGTTATGAAAAAATGCTTAAATGGGAGTTAGCAGAGAATATGACAAGACCTTTTAGTGATCAAACTAAGGTTAATATGAACTATGTTATATCTGCTCCTAGAATGTACAAAGGTAGAGTTGAAAGTATTGTTAGTAAAACTATTGGGTTTGCTGATATGATACAATTAACTCACTTAAAGATACAGCAAGTATTAGCACGTATGGTACCAGACGGTGTATTTGTTGATGTAGACGGTTTAGCTGAGGTTGATCTTGGTAATGGAACAAACTATAATCCACAGGAAGCACTTAATATGTATTTTCAAACTGGTAGTATAGTTGGTAGATCGTTAACGCAGGATGGTGATCCTAACAGAGCTAGAGTGCCAATTCAAGAATTACAAACATCGTCAGGTATGAGCAAGATACAAGCGCTTATACAAACTTATCAGTATTACTTACAAATGATAAGAGACGTAACTGGACTTAATGAAGCTAGAGATGGTAGTCAACCAGCTAAAGATTCTCTAGTTGGTCTACAGAAATTAGCAGCTGCTGCTTCAAATACAGCTACAAAACATATATTACAGTCTTTAATGTATGTAACTGTAAGAGTGTGTGAGAATATAAGTTTAAGAGCGGCAGATATGTTAAACTTCCCTTTAACTAAAAATGCCTTAATGAATTCTATTAGTAGTTTCAATGTAGATACATTAGAACAAATAGAAAAACTAAACATGCATGAGTTTGGTATATTCTTAGAATTAGAGCCTGATGAAGAGGAAAAGCAAATGCTAGAGAGAAATATACAAATAGCATTACAAACTGGAGGTATAGATCTTGAAGATGTTATAGATTTGAGAGAAATATCTAATATTAAGTTAGCTAACCAAATGCTTAAAATAAAACGTAAGCAAAAAATAGAAGCTGACAGACAAGCTCAAATGCAGAACATACAAGCTCAAGCTCAAGCAAACGCTGAGGGTGCTGAAAAAGCTGCAATGGCTGAGGTTCAAAAACAACAAGCACTTGCTCAAACAACACTTCAGATCGAACAAGGGAAGTCTCAATTTGAAATGCAAAGAATGCAGACCGAAGCTCAAATCAAAAAAGAGCTTATGGCTGAAGAATTTAATTACAATATTCAGTTAGCTAAAGCAAGAGCTGATGCTGAGAAAATGAAAGAAAAAGATATAGAAGATCGTAAAGACGAAAGAACTAGAATACAAGCTACACAACAATCAGAGCTTATAGCGCAGCGTAAAAACGATGAATTACCTAAGAATTTTGAGTCATCAGGTTTTGACTCACTAGGTGGATTTGGATTAGAACAATTCGAGCCTAGATAAATAAAACTTTATTAATTTTATATTATTATATTATGTCAGAACAAACAGTAAAACAAGAGGGTGAGTTTAAATTAAAAAAGAAAACCACTCCAAAGAAATTATCAACACCAACGGACAATGTTACTAAGGTTAATATCAAAGAACCTCTTATTGAAACAGAGCCAGAAATTACAAAAGTTGTAATTAAAAAAGAAGACAATGCCATTCAAACACAAGCGACAGATGATAGCGATGCTGTTATCAAAAAACCCGAAGACAGTGCAGACAGCGAGGCAGTGGTTAAAGAAGTACGGAAGCCCGAAGAAACAATAGATTCACCAATACAACTAGTGAATGACGATGAAGATGAAGAAGAGGCTAAAAAAATAACTACTGAGTACAAAGAGGCTGTAAGAGACGAAAAAGTACTAGGTAAGCCTTTACCTGAAAATATCGAGAAGCTTGTTACTTTTATGGAGGAAACCGGTGGAGATATAAACGACTATGTTAGATTGAATGCAGATTATTCAAACATAGATAATGATACATTACTTAAAGAGTATTACAAACAAACAAAACCTTATTTAGAAGGTGATGATTTAGATCTATTGCTAGAAGATTTTTCTTATGATGAAGATATTGATGAGCAAAGAGATATACGTAAGAAGAAACTTGCATACAAAGAAGAAGTTGCAAAAGCTAGAAACTTTTTAGAGGAAACTAAGAGTAAATATTACGATGAGATCAAGTTGAGACCAGGCGTAACTCAGGACCAACAAAAAGCTATGGACTTTTTTAACAGATATAACGAAGAGCAGAAAGCTGGTAAAGAAAAACACTCGGATTTTATAAAACGTACTAACGAGCTATTAACTGATGATTTCAAAGGTTTTGATTTCAATGTTGGTGAAAGCAAGTTTAGGTACAGCGTAAAAAATCCACGAAAGGTAGCAGAAGCACAATCTGACATCTCTAACTTCATTGGGACGTTCCTAAATGAAAAAGGAGAGGTTAAAGATACTAAAGGTTACCACAAAGCTTTATACGCTGCTAGAAACGCTGATACGATAGCACAACATTTTTACGAGCAAGGCAAGGCCGACGCTGTTAGAGATGTTATGGTTAAATCAAAAAACATTTCAACTGAACCTAGAAAAACTAGTAGTGGTGAAGTGTTTATAAATGGTTTAAAAGTTAAGGCTATTTCTGGTGCTGATTCTTCAAAATTAAAGATAAAAACTAGAAAATTTAACTAACAAAATTAAACAAAAATGAGTTTAACTCCACAATTTGGTTCATTGAAACCATCTCAAAAACAAGAGATTTTAGATAGCAATTATTTAAAATTTAACGACGGTGCTGCTGGAACAGACACTTTCGCACAACAATACTTACCAGAGATCTACGAACAAGAAGTAGAGCGTTACGGAAACAGAACTTTATCTGGATTCTTAAGAATGGTAGGAGCTGAAATGCCAATGACTTCTGATCAGGTAATTTGGTCTGAGCAAAATAGATTACATATTTCTTATGAAGGATGTACTAGTGGTGTATCAGGAACAACAAGTACAATTACTATTCCAGTAAATTTAACACCAGCTGATCCTAAAGATTATGTTGCAAACGTTGTATCTCCTGGAGCTACTATCGTTGCTATGGATTCAACTGGTTTTGAAATTAAAGCTGTTGTAATTTCATCTAACTTAACAACTGGAGCTTTAGTAGTAAGTCCTTATACTGCTGCAACTATCGCAGGTTTAGCTGCTACAGGTGTAAAGATATTTGTATTTGGGTCTGAATATGGAAAAGGTTCAACTACTCCTAACTCTACCGTAAGCGCTGGAGCTGCTGATGGGTATGTGTCTGTAGATCCTTCTTTCACTCAATTCTCTAACTCACCAATCATCATCAGAAACAAATACGTTGTAAACGGATCTGATATGGCTCAAATCGGTTGGGTAGAAGTTGCTACTGAAGACGGAACATCTGGATATTTATGGTACTTAAAAGCTGAGTCTGAGACTAGACTACGTTTTGAAGATTACTTAGAAATGTCTGTAGTAGAAGGAGAAAAAGCTACAGGAACTGGAGCTGGATCTGCTGCTAATGCTGGATATAAAGGTACTCAAGGTTTATTTGCTGCTATCGAAGATAGAGGTAATGTAAACGTAGGATTCACTGCTTCTGCAGGTCTTGATACTTTTGATGACATCTTGAAAAACTTAGATACTCAAGGAGCTATTGAAGAGAACATGTTATTCTTACAAAGACAAACGTCTTTAGATTTTGATGATATGTTAGCTGCAATCTCTGGAGGTGCTCAAGGTGGTACTGCTTATGGATTATTCGAAAACTCTGAAGAAATGGCATTGAACTTAGGTTTCTCTGGATTCAGAAGAGGTTCTTATGACTTCTATAAGACTGACTGGAAATACTTAAACGATGCTTCTACTCGTGGAGCTATGACTGGAACTTCTTCTATCGAAGGTGTATTAGTACCAGCTGGAACTTCTACGGTTTATGATCAAGTATTAGGTACAAACATCAGACGTCCTTTCTTACACGTAAGATATAGAGCTTCTCAAGCAAATGACAGAAGAATGAAGCAATGGGTAACTGGTTCTGCCGGTGGAGCTGCTACATCTGATCTAGATGCTATGGAAGTAAACTTCTTATCTGAAAGATGTTTATGTGTACAAGGTGCTAACAACTTTGTATTATTCAAAGGTGTGTAATCACTAAATAACAAATGTAATTCTTACCCTCGTAATAGCTACGGGGGTAATTATTACTCTTAAAAACTATTTAATTATATTATATTATGGCTGCAAAAAAAGCACCAGCAAAGAAAGTTGAGGTTGCTCCTCAGCAAGAAGTAGTAGTTAAAGCTGCTACAAAAGTAAAACCAGCTAAACCAAGTTGGGAAATAAAAGATAGAACATATATATTAACTTCTAATAGATCGCCAATAACATTTACAATACCTAGTAAGCATACTTCTAAACACGCTTTACTATATTTTGATAAAGAAAATGGTGAACAAAAAGAAATAAGATATGCAACAAACCAATCTTCTCCGTTTGTAAAAGAACAACAAGGAGAAGCTACTTTAGGTCACATTATATTTAAAGACGGCGCGTTGTTTGTTCCAAAAGAAAAACAAAATCTTCAAAAAGTATTATCTTTATATCACCCTTTAAAAAACAAGTTATACAAAGAGCTTGATCAGGTTGAAATAGCAGAAGACGAATTAGATATATTAGAGTTACAAATCGACGCTTTAAACGCTGCGAGAGGTATGGATATAGACCACGCTGAAGCAATATTAAGAGTTGAGTTAGGATCTAAGGTGTCTACGATGAGTTCTAAGGAGCTAAAAAGAGATTTACTATTGTTTGCTAAGATGAGTCCAGGTTTGTTCCTAGATTTAGCTAATGATGAAAATGTACAATTAAGGAATTTTGCAATACAAGCTACAGAGGCTAATATTATAAGATTATCAGATGACCAAAGATATTTCACTTGGGCTAGTAATGGTAGAAAACTAATGGAAGTTCCTTTCGATGAAAATCCATATTCAGCATTTGCATATTTCTTAAAAACAGATGAAGGTGTTGAAATTTATAAATCTATAGATAAAAAGATTAATTAACAGGTAATAATATATTGGGGCGGGTAAAACCGCTCCATATATTTAAATATAAAATAATGGCAATAAACGTAAACACTGTATATCAAACCGTTTTGTTAATACTAAATAAAGAGCAGCGTGGTTATATGACGCCTGTAGAGTATAACAGAATAGCTACACAATCTCAACTTGATATATTCGAGCAATACTTCGAAGATTTAAATCAGCAATTACGAGTGCCACAAGTCGATCTAGATTACTCAGATAGACAACTAAGCATAGACGAGAAGATATCTCCGTTTAAAACATTTGGAAACTGTACCTATAGCGCTGGAACATGGCAGTTACCAACCACAGATGCTTACTCAAACACAATACTTTACGATGGTCAAGAGCCTGGCGCTAGCCAAGTCTCTTTCTACAAATTAGGTACTGTAACATATAATCCTTCTATTGGATTACCAGTAGAGCTACAGAGATTACCACGTAGTGAATTTTACAATATAGAAAAATCACCACTAACAGCATCAACAAAAGACTTTCCTACATATTTATACGAGAATAAAAAACTATACGTTAGGCCAACTAGCATAAATCAAGCTGGTAATATAACTGTAGACTTTTTAAGAAAACCACTTAACGTAAGGTGGGGTTATTATTCTGGAAGCGTAGGTCAGTATATATACGACCCAACTATTTATAATCCAAGTCTTTTAAACAAAGGAGGGTCTTTAACTAGCAGTATAACTACACCTTTAGCTAGTGGAACAGCAGGAACCTACACGCCAACTTTTACAGGAGGATCTGGTAATGGTTTAACTTTAAGTGCTGTAGTTACAAATGCAACTACCGTCTCTGTCAATATAGTATCACCTGGTACTGGGTATGCTATTGGTGATGTTATTACTATAAACAATGGTCAACTTGGTAGCGGATCTCAAAACCCAGTTATAACTTTAAAAGCATCAGACTTTAACGGTGGTAGTACTTATGGTTCTACAAATTTTGAACTTCAAGAATCAGAACAAACTAGACTTATACTTAAAATATTATTGTATGCAGGTATAATAATAAGAGATCCCCAGATAGTGCAAGCAGCCGCTAGCGAAGTACAACAAAACGAAATAAATCAAAAAAGCTAATAAGATATGCCTTTACCAAATGGTGGTTTAATAACCGAAAACAATAGACAATACTACGAAGGCGCACAGAGTTTTACAGGTAATGTAGGTGGTACAGCTGGGCAAAGCTTTACTACAACTTTTGATACTGACTTAGTATTTTACTCTACTGTAACTACCGACCCACAATACGCTTTAAACAATTTTAAGGTTTATGTAAGCCCAACCGGTGTTGGTGGTAGTTTTACAGAGGTTACAGCTTACACTGTGTCGAATAACACCGTGACTATAACTGGAGCTATAGCAGCGAGCGCAACTGTAGTTGTTCAGTTAAAAAGATTAGATGGCGGTGTGTATGGTAATACAGCTTCTGAAAAAGCTTATGGAAATACTACTGAAGATAACTATGGGTCTTATGGTTATATTAAATTAAATGATGTAATAAACAATTTTATTGTTGCATATGTTGGTAACGGTAAATTGATACCAAGCTGTAAAAGAACAGATATTATATTTCACGCTAAAAGAGCTATGCAAGAGTTTAGCTACGATACATTAAGAAGTATAAATTCTCAAGAATTAACAATACCTAATAACCTTAGTGTTATAATGCCTCAAGACTATGTAAATTATGTCAGCATGTCCTGGTATGATAGTCAAGGTATTGCTCATAAAATATACCCAACAAAACTAACTACAAATCCATACGAAACACCTGTACAAGATAGCGAAGGTCAACCTACTCAAGATGCTAATAGTAATAATATTGAGAGTACTTCAGTTGTAGAGGAAAGATGGAAAACTAATTTCTATAAAAATGATTTAAACGCAAACATTGATAATGCTTTTGCAAACGGTGTTTACGGTGCCGGTGCTAATTTTGGTTACGGTGGTGTTTATGGTTTAGATCCTCAATACGCAAACGCTAATGGTTGGTTCACTATAAATGATAGAGAAGGTAAATTTTCTTTCTCATCAAATCTTGTTGACAAGCTAATAGTGTTAGAATATATATCAGACGGTTTATCTTCTAGCTTAGATACTAGAGTTCCTAAGATGGCTGAAGAAGCTATGTATGCTTATATATCACATGCTATAATATCTACTAGAATAAATCAACCAGAATATATAGTACAAAGACTTAAGAAAGAAAAGTCTGCAAAACTTAGAAATGCAAAGATAAGATTATCTAACATAAAACTTGATGAGATAATTCAAACTATGAGAGGTAAATCTAAATGGTTAAAACATTAAAATTAAATGGCTGAAGTTAAAAATGCTTTCATAAAATCCAAGATGAATAAAGACTTGGATTCTAGACTTATACCTAATGGTGAGTATAGGGATGCTAAGAATATACAAGTTAGTCGATCTCAAGGTGATGACGTTGGTGCTTTAGAAAATATATTTGGTAACGCTGTAGCTGTTAATGGTGATTTTGCTGCAGACGCTTCAGCTCCTAATATACAATGTATAGGCTATGTTGTTGATGAGTCTAGTAGTTTTGTGTATTTATTCTTTACTGATTATACTGATCCATACTTAGTAGAAGGTATTTCTACATACAGTACATCTGCTAAGAATTTTATATACGCTTATAACACGTTAAGCAATCAAAGAACAAAACTTGTAGAGGGTTCTTTTTTAAACTTTTCCACAAATAGACCTATAACGGGTATTAATGTTTTAGAGAATCTACTATTTTGGACAGACAACAGAAATCAACCAAGAAAAATAAATATACAATCAGCTTTAGACGGTAGTGTTAGTTATAATACTGAAGATAAGATATCTGTTGCTAAATATAATCCTTATAGTTCTATAAATTTAATTACAGCTAGCTCACAAGCTGGGGCTTTAGTATTAAACACTAATACTAGTAGCGCTATCACAGATACTAATGTTATACCTGTTAATAGTAATACTAATGTAGTTGTAGGCTTAGGTGTAACCGGTAGTGGTGTATCTATAGGAACTTTTGTTACTGCTATAAATGGATTGAACATAACAGTAAACCAACCACAAACATTAAGCAATAATGCTGCTATAAGTTTTGTAGGTTTAGAAACTACAATGTACGACGTATCTAGTCCATCTTTGCCGCCTACATCCACAGCTAAAACTTCTGCAGCTATTGGGAGTACACCCGTTTTATCTGTAACTATTGCTGGTGTAATCGGAGCAATAACAAATGGAAGTTCTGTAACAGGTAATAATATAGTGCCTGGCACCACTGTAGTTAGTTACATAGGCACCACTTTAACCTTCAGCACTGGACAAGCAAATATTCCTATAGGGACTAAGTTAAATTTTGGAGATGTCAACCCGTATTTTAATTCTAATTTCCCAGGAGACCCTCAATACCTTGAAGACAAATTTGTTAGATTTAGCTATAGATTTAAATTTGCTGATGGTGAGTATTCTATAATAGCCCCTTTTACTCAAGCTGCTTTTATACCTAAACAAGACGGGTACTTCTTAATTGGAGACGAAAAACAAACCACGTTAAGTACGGTGGTTGACTTTATGGAGAATAAAGTTAATAAAATAGATTTGCAGATACCACTTCCAGTGTCGTCAGATAATTTACTTAGTGATTATTTAATAACTGAAATAGACATAATATACAAAGAATCTGACTCAACCACTATCCAAGTAGTCGAAACAATAGAAGTTTCTAGTATAGTAGGTAGTTCATCTGTATACGTGTACGAGTATGTATCTCAAAAACCTTACAAAACACTTCCGTCAGACGAGATAATAAGAGTGTATGACAAAATACCGGTAAAAGCTCTAGGTCAAGAGGTTGCTAGTAATAGAGTAATATATAGTAACTTTCAAAACAAACATACTCCACCAAATTTTATAGATTATCAAGTTGGTGCTAATCAAAAATTACCTTTTGATTCTACTAGCTCTGCTAAATCAACAGTGGAATATCCAAACCACAATTTAAAACAAAACAGAAATTATCAGGTAGGCGTAGTTTTAGCTGATAAATTTGGTAGACAATCTACAGTTATACTATCTAGTAATACTGATAATACATCTAATGGTTTTGGAGCAGACACTATATATTTACCATACTCTTCAGTAAATGATTCTATTGATTTTTTAGGTAATTCTATAAAAACAAGATTCAACTCTGTCTTGAGCGGTGTTGGTATAGATAAAAACGAAAGCGTTGGAATACCTGGTTTATATAACGGAGACACTAGTGATGTTAACTACAACCCTTTAGGTTGGTACTCATATAAGATAGTTGTAAAACAGACAGAACAAGAGTATTACAATGTATACACAACAGGTGTTATGAAAGGTTTGCCTTATTATAGCACTACTACAAACCCACAAGTTCCTCTAACCGATACTAGCACTTCATTCATAACATTATTAAATGACAATATAAATAAAATACCTAGAGACTTAAAAGAGGTTGGAGCTCAAGACAAACAGTTTAGAAGCTCTGTTAGACTATTTGGTAGAGTAGAGAATACTACAATTGCATTTAGTGACGTAGGTAATAAACAATACTTGCCAGGAAAAAGATCTTTTACTGTTAATCAAATAGAAGATTTGTTTGATGCTTTCGATGTATTACAGTTTGAAGGTAGTACAGGATCTGTAATTCCAGTATCTGATTCTCATAGTCCTTATTATGCTTTTTTTAGAGCTGAATCAAATCCATTTATAGCTGAATTTGTAACATCTCAAACAGATACTGATCAGTTTGGTGTTATAAATGTTGAATACAATAATAATGGATCTACACTGTATAGTAGATTTGAAAATCTAAATATTTTTGAAACAAAACCAACTGAGTCAAATTTAGATATATACTGGGAAACCTCAACGTCAGGTTTGATATCTGACTTGAATGTAGCTATAAATGAAACAGTACAAGCTTCTTTAATATCTAATTGGAGCTACATTCACAATGAAGCAACTAGTGACGACACTACCGTGGTAGACAGTTTTATTTTTCAAGATATAATTGGTACAACATTAACAAATATACACAATGTTACAATGTCTGTAACTGATAATTCTGGGGCAGACGTTACTTCAAAATTTAACCTCGTAAATAACGGTAATAATACTTACAGCGTAAAAACAGCTGTAGGTAAATTCTTCTATTACGATACAGTAGCATCTAAAAACGCTTTTGACTTTGTATTCAATGTCACATTGGTTAGCGGTGGTGCTGTTAGTACTGTTTCTAAAAACAATCAACCATTAACTAATACAGCTCCATCTATAACTTACCAAACTTCAAACGATCCTTATATAGATGCAGTTGAAGGACAGGGTATAATTATTCCAACCATAACAGGTTTAAATGGATCAGCTGACGCAAGTTTAAATACTAGCGGGTTAACCTACTATATAGTTAGTCAATCTGGTCCTGGTGATTTTGAAATAGGTTCAGATGGTACATCTGTTATTAATACTGATGGAACCGCTTTTACTGGAAATGCGTACGACAGTCAATTTGTACTAGGGATACAAGACAATGGAAGCCCAACAAATCTAATTGCAAGTAAAAGATTTTTTGTTAAATTTAGTTTGTTACTACCTTAAAGTAACTTACGTGATAAACAAGTAATAATAAAACAAATGGCAGCGACTATAGAAGTAAAATTCTTTAACTCTTTTCTTTTAAAGAAGACTATAAAAAATGGTGTTCCTGTTTGGAACGGTTCTACTGGAGTGCCTGAAGGTGTCGCTGGTTCTAACCCAGTTAATACTGGTGGTACTCAAGATGATAGTTACTATATTGAAGAAGCTAGAATTAGAGGAGGTTACAATAACACAAACGTTTCTTACGGTGTAAGAGCTTATCTAGTTGAAGATGAGCCTAAGTCATCTATAAGGTTTAATTCACTAATATATTCTGGGATTTTTAACTCTAGAACAGGTATTAATGATACTAATGTTTTTAGTGTTGGTCAAGATATAACTAAATCTGTAGATCCCGCAAACGGTAGTATACAAAAACTATACGCTGAAGATACTAACTTAATAGTATTTCAAGAAAGAAAAGTAAATAGAGCGTTAATAGACAAAGACGCGATATATTCAGCTGAAGGAGGTGGTAGTGTTACTTCATCTAATCTAGTTATAGGACAGATAATACCTTATGCTGGTAACTTTGGTATAAGTAAAAACCCAGAAAGTTTTGCGGTGTATGGTTATAGAAAATACTTTACAGACAGGGTAAGAAATGCTGTTTTAAGATTATCTATGGACGGTATAACTGAAATATCTAACTATGGTATGGTTGATTATTTTAGAGATGAATTATCAACTTTAAATACAGTTTCTACGCCTGGAAAAGCTATTGGAGCTTGGGATATATATAATAAGCAATATGTTTTAAGTCTGCAAAATCAAATACAAGTAGCTGAGTCTCAGACAAATAATGCGGTTAGTAACAGTAGAATAATATCTGTAAATTCTGTTAATAATATAGTACCTGGTTTGAATGTTTATGGCACAGGTGTTCAACGTAATACAATAGTGGCTAGCGTAGACGTAGCTAATTTAAATATAGTAGTTAATAAAAACCAAACGATAAGTAATAACACTAATTTAAACTTTACCAGCTATAACACATTGTCCTTTGACGAAGCTGTATTAGGTTGGACTAGTCTATTTGATTATGAGCCAGAACAAGCTTTTAGTTTAGGTGGTAATTACTATTCAATTAAAGATGGTAAAATATGGCAACATTATTCTACCACAGTAAGCAGAAATAACTTGTATGGAGTCCAGTATGATTCATCTGTAGAATTTATATTCAACCCAAACCCCAGTACATCAAAGGTATTTAAAACTGTTAATTACGAAGGCTCTAATGGTTGGGAAGTACCAAGCTTTAATGCTGCTAGAAGTTTTGAGCTAAATGACACGGCTAAACCTGTTTTAAGTTTTGACGATGGAGCATATACAGATCCAACATATGGAGTACAGGTACATGCTGGTTTTAATAAAAAAGAAGGTAAGTATTACGCTAATCTAGTTAACTCTAGTCCGGCTACAACTGGAGAGGTTGTGTTTGGTGCTAGTATGACTGGTGTTAAAGGTTATTATTCAACAGTTACAATAAAATCAGATAGTGATAACAGAAGTTTACCACTAGAATTATTTGCAGTGTCGTCAGATTATGTGACATCTGCTTACTAAATAAAATTAAATGCAATTAAACACTAGAAAATTAAAAGAGAGCGACTGGGAAACCTTATGTTCTTGGTGGGACGAGTGGCCTGAATGGCAAAATCCACCTAGAGATTTTTTACCTGATAACGGTAAAGGAGGTTTAATGGTTGAAAAAGACGTGCCTATTGTAGCGGGTTTTATATATTACACTAATTCTAAGGGAGCTTTATTGGAATGGGTTGTATCTAATCCAGAGTATAAAGAAAATGACAGAAAACAAGCTATAGCGCTTTTAATAAATGCAGCTGAAGAAGTTTGTAAAGCAAATGGTGTAAAATACATGTTCTCTATAGGTAGAAATAAATCATTAATAAATATACATGAAGAACTTGGTTGGCATGTAGACGACAAGTCTTCTAAAGAATTAGTAAAAAAAATATAAATTATGGGTGTAGTAACAGCTTTAGCCGTTGGCGCAGCGGCAAGTTTAGCAGGTGGAGCGATAGCCGGTGGAGCAGCAGGTAGAGCAGCGAAAAGAGCTAGATCAGATAAACAAAGAGCTCAAGCCGAATTAGATTCTATTAAAAACTCTAGACAACAGATAACAAATCCATATGCTTCTACAGAGGACCTTAGTGGGTTAGCTACAGATCTTAGTAGTCAATTATCTAATCCATTCGAGAATTTAGGTGTAGCAACTAAAGCGGCTGAAATACAGATAGAGCAAGCTGATATATCACTAGCAAACACATTAGATACATTAAGAGCTACAGGCGCTTCAGCTGGTGGTGCTACTGCACTTGCTCAAGCCGCGTTACAAAGTAAACAAGGTGTTGCAGCTAGTATTGAGCAACAAGAGGCACAAAATGAAAAGCTAAGAGCTCAAGGAGAACAGAACCTTTTAAATGCTAAAATGTCTGAACAACAAAGAATGCAAAGCATTGCTATATCTGAAGGTCAAAGAGTACAAGCAACTGAAGCAGCTGGAAAACAGTTCATGTTTCAATCTCAAGAGAATAGAACAAATGCAGATCTTGATAGAGCAGCTGGTCAAATATCACAAGCTCAAGCTAATGAAGCTTCGGCTAATCAAGCTAAAGCACAAGCCTGGGGTAGTGCTATAGGTGGTGTTAGTAGTATGGTTGGAGCTGGTCTTTCGGGTGGTGCTTTTGGTACATCTGATCGTAGGTTAAAGGAGAACATAAAATTAATAGGTAAATCAAAAAGTGGTTTAAATATATATAGTTTTGAATATATTGACAAGTCTTTTAGCAAAGAAACATGGCAAGGTGTTATGTCTGATGAGGTTCCACAAAATGCTGTTGTTAAAAACTTTTCAGGTATATATGACGGTGTAGACTACTCTAAGATTGACGTAGAATTTAAACAAGTATAACATGAGCTATAGAAATCCACAAATAATAGTAGATAGATCAGCTGAGATATGGGCTCAGAGCATCGGTAAAATAGGTGAAACTATTAGCGGTGGTATAACAGACTATTACAAAGCTAAAAAAATTGCTGAAGAAAAGCAGAAAAAAATAGACGAAGCTAAAAATAGGTTTTTAGTAAATACAGAGCTACAGCAAGATAAAGATATATTAAAAATAGTTTCAGATGTAAAAGATACTAGAGTAAGAGATGAGCTCACTAAAATATTTCAAGAAAAAGGTGGTGCCGCTATGAATGCTTCAGCCGAATTAGGTATGAACACTAATTTATCTAAACAAGATAGACAAAAATATAGAAAAGCTATAAATGATTTTCAATCTTATATGGTTAACAGTAAAGATCAAATAAATAACATCTCTACTGGTGCGCAGGAGTTTAACGATTTAACCATAGATCAAGTAGTCTCGGGTCATGCACCTAGTTCTGGTGATGAATTATCTAACCTAGTAGGTGTTATGGCTATTAATGGTAAAAAAACTCCAGGTGTTGAAAGCACTATAAATGTTGCTGCTGATGGTAATAATTCAAATATACTTAAAATAAACTCGCGTATAAAAGTTGGGAGTGATGTATATAATAAATTCAAGGAAGCTAACTTATTAGGTGATTATGAAGAATCTGATGGATATGTTAATATAAAATTTGAGAGAGATTTATCAAAATGGGACGGATCATTTTTCGAGCCTATACCAGCTGAAAGTGATAGAAACAAAACACTTCAAGAGTCTAATATATTTGACGATAAAAACCAACTAACAAAAGAATTTGTTTACCCAAACATAACTACTAGAACTGTTGGTGGTTTTGAATATAAAGAGCAAGTTGTAAACAATGCTGCTATTGAAGATAATGTAGCTTATATGGATTTAATTAAATCTCATGCTAAAGGAATAATGTCTTACCCAATGAAGCAACAAAAACAATTTATCACTGGTAGATTGAAATGGGATAAAGAAACTGCTGATGCTTATGAAAATACCTCAGTAGAAAAAAGAGAGGAATTTTTAAAAGGTCAAATGATTGATAGAAACCTGAAGTCTTTAGGAACTGAAAGAAAAGCTACGCCCGAAGATGTAAGAAACTTAGGTCTACCTAACCTTAAAGTAGGTGATCCAATATACACTAAAAACATTGGAAAACCTACAGCTGTAGAAGTAGAAGATATAGGTAAAGAAGAAGAAAAAGATTTTAAACTTGAAGCTGCTGAGAGAGCTGTTAACGATCTTTTAGAAGATCCTATATCTTACTTAACAAATATCGGTGGTCCAGAAAGTGGTGGAGTTGGTGATAGGAGATACGACGAAGAAACTAAAATACTTGAATTTTCTATGACAGATAAAAAAACTGGAAATAAAAAAATGAAAAAGTTTGATCTTTCTGACAAATCTCAAGTTAAAAATCTAGCTAGAACCTTATTTGATTTTAGAGGTAATAAAAGCTTAGAGGTTTCTGAAAATATAGATAGTGTAGTTGATAAAGTATTTGACTTTAGTAAGACTGGTGATTTACCAATTTTTTAATAATTAAAATAAAATAAAATATGTATACTTATAAAAACGTTTCATATACTATAAATCAAATACAAGAAGCTGCAAAAAAGTCTAATATGTCTGTTGAAGATTATGTTGAAAAAATAAAAGCAGATACTCAACCTAAAACTGATGAAAAGGTAGAAGATGCAGACTTGCTTGATCCAACAACTTTTCAAACGGACGCTGCAGCGGGTGCGGGTGTAGTGTCTCAACCAATGACAGCATCACAAGCGGGCGTTACGGAATTACCTTCGGTAAATACTTCTTCGGAATTACAAGATCTTGATTCAACAAAACCTTTGTCAGCTAGTGAAAAAAGAATAGCAACTAGAAAAAAAAGACAACAAGAAAAGCAAGATAGATTAAAGGCTGAAGCAATTTTAGCTACTAATGTAATAAACGATAGAATAAAAAACATACCAAAAGAAGATATAGTAGCCATTCAAGCTAATGATTATTTTGGACCTATAAAAAGTAGAAACGACAGAACGACTGTAAGTAAAACTGTTCCTGGTATGATGGCTCCAACTGTTGCTTTTGAACCTACTTTTGATTCAGATGAAAGCTATACTAAGTACTTGAAAGAAACTTTAGGTAACAAATACGATCAATATTTAAATTATAAAGAAACAAATAAAATAGTACCTCTTAATAGCCAAAATCAGTCTCAGTTAGAGGGTATATATAACGAAGCTGAAACACAGGCTAAAGACAAAGTATATAACAATAGTCTATTCAATGTTTCAGAAAATGTACAAGAGTACATGGTGGCTAGTCCAAAATTTGCTACCGGAGCAGAAAGTTTAGAAGCTCAAAAGTTTTTAATTAAAGAGCAAAAACAAAGTATAGATAAAAACTACGAAAACTACGAAAAAGCTAAAAAAGAATGGGAGTCTCAAGCCTTGCCACTTAATAAAGAAGTTAAAGATCTTAAGGCCCAAATAGATAGATTTACGTTTTATTCTGGTGGTGCAAGTCAAGAACAAGTAGATCAATATAATGAGTTGATACAGAACTTTAACACCAAGATACAGCAGTGGGAAGAAAAAGGTTTTAATGAATTACCAGCTTTTGTAAACTCACAGGCTAAGCTAGTAAATTCACAGCAAGAAGATTACTCTAAAATGCTTGAGGACTCTAGAAAAGCTTTGGTAGATGCTGATTTATTTGAAAAAAATCTTAAACAAGATTACAGCACAAGCGCTAGAGTTGGTAGGGTTTTTGATGAATTTTTTGTACAGTCTGGTAGAAACTTTTTAGACTTATATTCTGAGTTATATTTAAAAGGAGCTAAAAAAATAGGTGAATTTTATCAACCTCTCTCTTTTTTAACAAGCCCAGAAAATTCTGAAAAAATAGATTCTTTAATACAGACGATACAGAAAAATAATAAAAACTACAACTTAAGTATGGCCTCTAAAAGAGAGAACATACCAACATCTCCTTCGATAGATGACATAGGTAAAGACGGCTTATCTGTGTGGGACTGGACATCTATAGCGCTTCAAGATAATTCAGCTACTATATCTACTACATTTGTACCAGGTTTAGCTCAATTAAAAGGAGCTACTACATTAACTAAAGCTATAAAAACTGGTAAGGGAGTAAAAGATGCTTTACAAAAACAAAAAGCCTTATGGTTAGCTGGTAAAAGAACTGTTCAAGGAACTTTCTTTGTAGCTGAAACAGGTGGTAAATATGGAGAACTGCAAACGGATGAAGCATCTAGAGAACAAGAAATAAAGTTTTTATACTCAAAATTAGATAATACTGAGGATATAGGTGATAAAACTAAAATATATAATAAGATTAAAGAGCTTGAAGAAATAGAAGATTATAGTTTACTTCAAAAAGCATTTACGTCTTTTAGCGCTGGGACTACAGCTACATTTCTTGAAAGTATAAGTACTTTAAAAATGCTAGAACCTGCTAAAGGTTTAGCTAAACAAATAGGTATTAACGCAGCTAAAAAAGAATTATACAAACAACCTGTTAGATTTAGTGCCAACTTAATAGGTAAGACAGTAGCGGGTTTAAAATCTTTACCAAAAAATCTTACTGGAGAAATACTAGAAGAAACAGCTACAGAAATATCTCACAACGCTTTAGATATATTAGTGTTAGGTGAAAACAAATCCATGTTTGAAGGAATAAATAAAGACTTTCTAGCAAGTACAGCTGTTAGTAGTTTTGGTATAATGGCGCCTAGGTCAGCTGGAAATATATTTAACATTGTTAAGAGTGAGTTTAGAACTAGAGGTGAAATATTTAAGAACCAAGAATTAGCTAGAGAGCTTATAGATCTTAATGAAGCAACAACACCGGAGAATTCAACACAGCTTAGAACTAGAAAAAAAGAAATATTAAAAGAACTAGCTCTTAGTGATGCTATTAGCTTGCATAAGTTAAGGTATATGACAGCGAATCAAATAGAAGAGGTTGCTGACATCAATAGACAAATGAGGCAAGTTAATAGTAAATTTACACAATTAGGTGGCTTAGGTGATTTAGGAGAAGCTGAAAATAAACGTGTTAAAAAACAACTAGAAAAAGAGTATTCTAACTTAACTATTGCTAAGCAAGAAATTCTAGATACTAAACAAAGATCTAATATTAAAAAAGCTGCAAACATAAATAAAGCTTTAGGTAATGCTGCTAGAAACTCTGAAGCGGCTTTTTACTATGGTGTAAATAACTTTTACAATGATCTAACCATGACACAGATGGGTGATGGTGATTTTATTTCTATAAAAGGTGAAATCCAAGATGATGGTAAAATAAAATACAACGACTTAGAAAATCAACTAGCTAAGTATAAAAATAAAACTATTAAAGATGAAGATGGTAAAAACGTTGATGCTTTTGAATATTTAAAAACAAAAATAGAGCAAGGGGATTTTAACGCTACTACCATTGGAAAAGATATAATAGTAAACCAACCCATAATAGATAGAAATATAGCTATAGCACCTACTGATACAAGCGCTCAATATGCTGCTGTTGCTCCGCTGGAAGAGTTGTTTCACTTAAGTGTAAGTGAAAAAGGTATAAAGTTTGACTCTACGGCTAAAAATGCTGTTTTAGAGGCTGAAAAAGTATTAAAAGAAAAAAGAGATCTTGGTGTTATATCCGAGAAAGATTATAGCGGTTTAAAAGAAAGATTTGATCTTTATAGAGACGGTAAAGATTTTGATGCTGAAGAATTTATAGCTCAAATGAATAATGCTATATCTTTAGGTGCTATAAACAGATCAGACTTAGAATCAACACCTTCTTTCAAGAAGTTTTTAAACAACGCTATTAGATCTACATTTGGTGATATGTCTTGGATGCTTAGCTTAGAAACATCTGACGATGTTTTTAATCTTGTTAAAAATTTTCAGGCAGACGTCTCTAAAGGTGTTACTTTTCAAGCGCCTGATAGAGAAGAAGTTAAAACTTCTTTATCACAAGAAGCTTCTCAAGCTTCTCAAGAAGTTCAAAGAATATACGATGAACAAGGTGTTGCGGGTGCTTTTGAGATACTAGAAAAATTTAAACCTATAACGAATAAAATAGTAGAGCGTAGAAGAGATGCTCCTAATTTTGACAGACAGCTATTAACAGATGAAATAGAAACAGGTAAGCGTGGTATATTCGATCTTATAAAGGAATACAAGCCAGAGTCAGGCGTGCCATTAGCTGCTTATATAAATAAATTCTTACCCGCTAGAGCAATTGAAGCATCTAGAAGAGTATTAGGTGAAGAGTTTACAGATGATGTAACAGAGGCTAAAGGTGTAGCTGCTGAAGAAGTTGCTGTATCTATTAAAGAAGAGCCTACTAGAAAGATCAGTCCTAAGAAGCTTAAAAAGTATACTGGTGTTGTAGCAAGTAATTTAGGAGTTAGCAGCTCAGAAGTCTCTAATGTGATTGATAAAGCTATAGAAGCTGATCTTAAAGACAAACCAATAAAAACTTTTGGTGAGAGTAGAAACATCGGTGATAATTTAGCAAAAACCCTTGGTAAAGCTTTTGGTTTAAATCCTGAAGTATTTACTAAAAAAACTAGAAATATACAGAAAAAAGAATTAGACGGTTTAAGAAACTTAAGACAGTTCTTAGATAATAATGCTGCAAAGGATTTTTCTTTATTACCAGATGCTTATGCTGGTCCTAGTACTATAGAAGGTAAATCAACATTTATACCTAACAATATACTAAACGCTTTATATAGAAAAAACGATAAGGGTAAATGGGAGAAAGACCCTACAAAAACAGTACAAGACTATAAAGATCTTTTAGGTAAAATAGAAGGTAACGTTTATAGAGCTGCTGAAGCACAAACTATAAAAGGTTTAGCCGCGATGTCTTTTAGAAACTTAATAGTTGAAAAAGCAGCTGAAACAGCAGAACCTAAGGCTAGAGTAGATATTAAAGCTGGTGCAAAATTTAGTAAAGCACAGTTATTAAATGTTACGCAAGCAAGAGATATAAACTCAGTGGCAAAAATATTAAATATACCTAAAATAACCGTAAACGATAATAATAGAGTTAAAAAGCAAAAACAAATGGAAGAGGCTATAGTAGCATCTAATATACCTAGTTGGATGTTTGAAGGCTCTAAGTTTGCTAATTTTGCTAGACGTAAAATTAATGGTATTTACGTTGATCTACCTGCTAAAGGTGGTTTGTACTATGGAAGTAAAGATCCAGCTTATAAAAAAGCTTTAGCTTTGGCTAAACAAAATGATACTGATAGTGATATAAAGCCACCAAGAAGAGTTAACATTAAGAAAGCTTTTACAAAAGAAGGTCAACAGCAAGGCCAAGACAACTTAAAGGCTTTAGAGTTTTTTGGAAACAAATTAGCTGATGCTGTTGCTAAAGGTGAAATTCCAATAGAAATAGCGTCTTTGTTTGTGTCGTCAGGATATCAAGCGACTAGTGGGATTATAAAAGTAGCGGCACCTTTTAGATATTTGTCTAAAAACTTTAAATACGGTACTATACCTAAGCAAATGAAAGGAGAAAAGTTTAGAGAAGAGCATAATCCTCCAGCTTCTGTAATTGGTGCAACATTGATATATGGTATAGCGACTAATAATATGGCCGATATAATGCCGTATATTAAGAAAAACTACTATCAAACAAAGCTTTCTAAACTTGACGATCAAAAGCTAGATGAAGCTAAGTTAGATGCAACCTTACCGGTGGGTACAACCATAGCAGATAATCCAGCTATTAGATTTATTGAAGCTGGTATAGACCTTAATAGTATTATCAACTACAAGACTGGTAAGACTATGGCTGAAGAGCTTGGTGTGTCTTTAAATACTAGTAATATAAATTTAGATAATATAGCTGAACAAAACAAAATATTAAAAGATTTGATATTAGATAAGGGAGAGTATAAAAATCCTCAAGCCTATTTAAATAACTTTGTAAAGTTATCATCTAAAACAAATGCATCTAAAGTAAATAATAGTAACGCACCGTTAAATGTTAAGTTTTCTAAAAACGTAACTAATCAAGAAGCGTTAGATAACTTAAGTAATATAGACAAAGCGTTGTCTATAGCTAGAAATCCTGATGCTCCAGTTAAAAAGATTAGAGTATTTGATTTTGACGATACATTGGCTACAACGAAAAGTAATGTACTATATACAATGCCTGATGGTAAAACTGGATCTCTAACAGCTACTGAGTTTGCTAAAAAAGCTGGTGAAATGGAAGCTGAAGGAGCTGAGTGGGATTTTTCAGAGTTTAGTAAAGTTATGAAAGGAGCTAAAGGACCTTTACTTGACGTCGCTAAGTTCATAAGTGATGCTAAAGGTGAAAGAGATATATTTGTATTAACAGCTAGACCTCAGGATGCTGCTGGACCTATAAAGGAGTTTTTAGATAGTATGGGGTTAAATATTCCATTAGAAAATATAACAGGTTTAGGAGATGGCACTGCTCAAGCAAAAGCTAGGTGGATGGTTGATAAAGCTGCTGAAGGCTATAATGATTTTTACTTCGCAGATGACGCATCGAAAAATGTTAAAGCTGTTAAAGATGCTTTAAGTGTTTTAGATGTAAAATCTAAAGTGCAACAAGCTTATGTTAAATTTAGTAAAGCTAGTAATTTAAGCAAAGATTTTAATAAAATAATAGAAAATGCTACAGGCATTGCTTCTGAGAAAGTTTACGGAAAAGCTAAAGCTCAGGTAGCTGGCGCTAGTAGAGGTAAAGTATTTAGAGGTATAGCTTACTCCGCTCAAGACTTTGTAGGCTTATTATATGAGACACTTGGTAAAGGAAAAGAAGGTGATGCTCAGATGGCTTGGTACAAACAAAATCTATTAGATCCTTACGCTAGAGCTATGAATGATTTATCTTCAGCAAGACTTGCTATGATGAACGATTATAGAGCATTGAAAAAACAATTAGGTATTGTGCCTAAAAATTTACGTAAAAAAATACCTGGAGAGCCTTGGACTAAAGAGCAGGCTGTTAGGGTATATGTTTGGAGTAGACAAGGAACAGAAGTACCTGGCATAAGTAAAAATGATTTAAAAGATTTAAACAGTTTTGTAACAAACAATGCTGAGCTGCAGGTTTTTGCAGATCAATTAATAGCAATACAAAAAGGTGATATGTACCCTGAGCCTGGAGAAAGCTGGGTGTCTGGTGGTATATCTACTGACATGTTAAAAGGTTTGAATACTGTAAAAAGAACTAAGTATTTAGAACAATGGCAAAGAAATGTTGATGCTATATTCAGTAAAGAAAATAAAAATAAATTAGAAGCTGCTTACGGTATAAAATATGTAAAAGCATTAGAGAATAGCTTAGAGCGTATGAAGACTGGTAGAAACAGATCTTTCTCTGATGATAGCCTTACTGGTAGATTTACTGACTGGTTACAAGGTAGTGTTGGAGCTATAATGTTCTTTAATACTAGATCTGCTGTGCTTCAAACATTATCCGCTGTTAACTTTGTTAACTTTACTGATAATAACCCTTATGCTGCAGCTAAGGCATTTGCAAATCAAAAGCAGTATTGGAAAGACTTTACAACGCTTATGAACTCAGACTTCTTAAAAGAACGTAGATCTGGTTTGCGTATAAATGTAAATGAAGCTGATATAGCAGATATGGCTAAGCAAGAAGGACCAAGAGGTGTTATAAACAAGCTGTTACAATTAGGTTTTGCACCTACGCAAATAGCAGATAGTTTTGCTATTGCATCTGGAGGTGCTACTTTTTATAGAAATAGAATTAAGACTTATACTAAACAAGGGTTAGATCAAGCTCAAGCAGAAGAAAAAGCTTTTCAAGATTTTAGAGAAAATGCTGAAGAGTCACAACAGTCTTCTAGACCAGATAAGATATCAGCACAGCAAGCAGGACCATTAGGTAGATTAATATTAGCTTTTGCTAATACACCAGCTCAGTATGCTAGGTTAACTGATAAAGCAATACGTGATCTTAAAAACAAAAGAGGTGATGCTAAAACTAATATAAGTAAAATAATATATTACACTACTGTTCAAAATATTATATTTAATGCTGTTCAGCAAGCTTTATTTGCTATGGCATTCGGTGACGAAGAACCTGAAGATGAAGAGAAGCAAAAGAAGTATGTTAGTATTGCTAACGGTATGGCTGACTCATTATTGAGAGGTACTGGTATTGCAGGATCTGTTATATCTGTAGGTAAAAATGCTGTTATAAGAATAATAAATGAATCTGAAAAGAAAAGACCTAAATACGAAAAGGTTGGATATGAACTAACTAAAATATCCCCACCTGTATCAGCTAAGTTGTCACGTATAAATCAAGCCGCTAGAGCTTACGAATGGAATAAAGAGGAAATGATGACAAAAGGTTTTAGCTTAGATAATCCAGCATTTTTAGCTGGTGGTAACGTTGTGTCTGCTCTTACAAATATACCTTTAGATAGAGTTATTAAGAAAGTAAACAATGTAACTAAGGCAACAGAAAGCGATATGGAGTTATGGGAGAGAGTAGCTTTATTTGCTGGTTGGCAAGACTGGGAGTTAGGTATAAAAGATGAAAGTAAAAGTATAAAAAAGAAAAAAACCAAAAGTAAGAAAAGACGATCCGGAGGGATAACATTTGATGAATTTTAAAAAATAAATTATGAGTGAACAATCACCTTTACTAGGAAAAATTAGTTCAGCCTGTAAGGCTGCAGCAAAAAGTAAGTTTAAAGTGTGGCCATCTGCATATGCATCGGGCTGGGGAGTTCGATGTACTAAAGCTGGAGGACCAGGTAAATTTGGTAAAAAGAAAAAATAATGTACACACAAAACTCTCCATTTAATAAAAAAAGTAAGGTAAAAGGTGGTGGTACTAAAAAAGTATGTCTACCTGCTGCTAAAGTAAGATCAATGAGTAAGGCAGAAAAAGATAAAGTAGTTAGAGCTAAGAAATCAGCAGCTGCTAAAGGTGATTACAAACGATCAAGTAAATCAAATGTTAAAAGTGCTCGTAAGAAAGGAGCTACACTTAGAGATTGGTTTGAAAAAGAAAACTGGATAAACGTACAAACAGGGGAAGCATGCGGAAAATAATCGATAAGTTACAAGCGGCTTGGAACAGCTTACTATATAAACTAATGTTTAAAAAGTATAAATAAAACATGGCAAATAAAATATCAGAAGACACTCAAGTTATATTGGACTTGAAGACTATAAGCATAATAGTTGTTGGAGCAATATCTATAGCTTCGGTCTACTTCACCTTACAGTCAGACATTGAATTAGCAAAAGAACTACCTAAACCACCAATAGATCGAACTGAGTATGATTTAAAAGATCAACTAATTCGTGAGACTATAATAAATATAAACGAAAAAGTAGATAATAACAGTAAAAAACTAGACAAAATAGATGAGAAACTATTTGAGATTATAAATAAATAATTATGAAAAATACTTTAATTTTAATTGCATTTTTATTTTCTTTTAATTTGTTTTCACAAGAGCCCACGCTTTTATATATGAATTCAAGTTGGAATACTGAAAACGAATATAAATACCTTGAATCAATTAAAGGTGTAAAAATTATAAAAGTTGACTACGACTCTCAACCTAAAAAATTTAAGGAAAAAATAACTTCTGTCCCAGCAATAATACTGTTTGATAAAAATAAAAAATTAAAGAAAATTTGGCACGGAGGATTATCAATGCGTTTAACCGTTGACCCAAAAGAAATACAATTATTAGTAGACAGTTTAATTAAATAGGAATAAATACAATGGGCGTACCATACCCAATATTCCTGTAACCAAGAAAGGGCCCTCATATCGAGAGCCCTTTTTTAACTACATGTATAGCATACTTATCCATCACAAGCTAAACAGTCTTCATTCATTGCTTGCTGAGCTATATCGCCACGTAAAACAGATTCTGTTCTAGTATAATACAAAGTCTTAACACCTTTTTTCCAAGCATCAAAGTGAACTTTGTTCAGCCATTTAGGTGTAGCTTCAGATGGAAAAGCTAGGTTTAAACTAACTGATTGATCTATATACTGTTGCCTTAGACCTGCTTGATTAACTAATTCCAATTGATTAATCTCTTTAAAAGTTTTAAAAACTTCTTTAGCTGGAATGTCGTGACCCACAGTAATATTATCCAAAGCATCGATATCCTGTACACTACCTCCGTCAGCCAATATTTTATTCCATATTTCACTAGTATTTAATTTATGTTTTTTTAATAGTTTAACTAACGTCGGGTTTTTCCTAATGAAAGTCCCTTTCGCACTTTGCTCTGTAAAAACATTTGCAGCCCACGGCTCAATACCCGGTGAAACATTACCACTAAGCTTACTATTAGAAACAGTAGGAGCAATAGCACGAAGATGAGTATTACGCATACCGGTACCAACACACCATAAAGGCTCTCCATAAATTTCAGCAAGATCTCTTGAGGCTCTTTCACTTTCGATTTTAATTTGAGAAAATATTTTCCTAGTTTCAAACTGAGCAAGTAAACCTTCAAAAGGTATACCCTTTTCTTGGAGATACGTGTGCCATCCAAGCACACCCAATCCGAGTGCTCTTCCTTTTTGAGCAGAACGAATGGCATTTTCAAAACCTCTAAGTCCTTTTGCTCTTTGAATAAATTCCTCCATAACCCCATCAAGAAACCACGTGGCGTGGTATATAAGGTTAGTGTCTTTCCATTCTTCATATTTAGCTAAGTTTAATGATGATAAACAGCATACAAAACTATGGTTTTCATCTGTTGTTAATGTTATCTCTGAACATATGTTAGTCATATGTACTTTTAATCCGTTGTCTTTATATGCTGCTGGATTTGCTTTGTTAACATTTCCTTTAAACATAATATACGGTTCTCCAGTTGCTTTTCGTTTTCTAAGTAATTTACTCCATCTAGATCTTGCTTCCTTATCTCCTTGTTCAAGCTTTCGCATAAACTTATCACCAACAACTGCGCACTGATGTAGATTAAGCGATTGTCTGTTAACATCTCCTTTAGGTTCCCTGATTTCAAGCCACTCCTCGAAGTCATCATGTTCAATGTTGATATTAACTGAGGCAGCTCCACGACGGACACTCCCTTGATTAGTTGCAAGAATTGTTGAGTCATATATCTTGCAGAAAGGTACGACTCCGTCTGATGTTCCATTACCTGTTATTCTAGCGCCAGCGGGTCTGATTTGATTTATACCGATACCAACTCCACCGCCGTGCTTAGCGAGTAGCATCATCTCTAGATTTTTCTGTCCTATGTCTTGGATGCTGTCAGCAACGTCGATACCAAAGCAACTAATAGGAAGGCCCCTATCTGTACCAGTATTGGAAAGCACTGGAGAAGCAAGGCAAAGCCAACCATTCCAAATATAATTAAAAAACGTTTCAGCCATTTCCGGTTTATAAAGTCTACGAGCAACTGTTTTAGCGACTCTTTGGTATGCTTCTCTAGGTGTCTCTCCGTCGTATAAATATCCCCCGGATATTGTCTTCTTGTATACGTCCGTATTACCCCACGTAGGGTAATCTTCTCCTTTTTTCCATTCATTGTTCCACATTATGTTATTAAATGTATTAACCAGGCAATTAGCCCATTTATATTTAAAGCTACTAGATTCCATTGTTTTCTAGAGCTAGTTTGTATTACTACTAGTATAAAACCTATAATGTAAAGTTTAGGCTCTATAGTCCATTGGGCAGCGATCAAAAAACCGCTACCCATATAACCTACTCTAGTTGCTAAGCGTTTCCAAGGACTTAGCCTCTTCTGCCTTACTAGACTGTTCAGCAGCTTGCTCTTTAACTTTTTCGATTGCTTTATCATACCCAGGCATGTTTTTAATTGTTTCTAATACACCTAAAGCTATTGTAGCTGTTTGGTTTAATTCACTTATTAGTTTTTGATTGATTCGACCTAAGGTTTCAATCTTATTCCTCATTTTAATTAATTCACTTTCTTTCATATAATTGCTTTATAATTTCATAATTAGTTATATTTATTTTACCACATATCGTCGAAGTCTTCTCCTTCGTTTGCCTTCGAATAATCCGTTGGACGAATAGCAAAGAAATCAGTATGAGTGACGCCCCCGGTAAGATGATAAAACCAATCAAGATTACCCGCTGCTTTATTGTCATACGCAAAATAATTTCCAAGATCGACGTAACCGAGTTCCACAAGTTTTTCATTTGTTCTCTTTTTTATAAAGTGTTTTAAATCATTTGATGATATACCTTCTATATCACCCATCTCAAACATTTTGTCTATATACTTGATCTCAAGATCAACCATTGTTTTAGCAGCTTTTATTATGTCTTCTCTACATAAATTCAGCAATTGGTTATCTTCTTCACACATATGTTTAAATAACTGACAACCCATTCTACTATGCAATGATTCATCTCTTACTGACCATTTCATTTGTTGCCCAATACCTTTAAGCAAATTACGCAACTGAAAAGAATACAGAACTGCAAAAGCAGAGTATAAGCTAACACCCTCAGCGAAGGCAGAAAAGACTGCAAGAGATTTAGCAATACCAACACTAGAGTCACCGTCATAAGCAACGAGGTTATCAAAACGAGCCGCTGTAGCAGGTTCATGTAAAAATGCCTCATAATCTTCTAATTTTAATGTTTCATTTAAATAACTATAAGCAACAGCATGCACTGTCTCTTGTGATCCAAACATCATTGCCATTTGTTGGATCTCGTGTTTCGGAAACCATCCAACAACTTTTTGAGTCCAATAATCGGAAACTGCGCATTCTGTTTGAGCGAACCCAAGTAAAATATTTCCGACGAGGTTTTTTTCTTTTTCGTTAAGTTTTTCATTCCAATCTTTTATGTCACTTTGCATTGATATTTCAGTGTGTAACCAAAATGCTTGTGCTTGTTTTAACCAACCCTCAGTGTAGTACTCAGGGTATTCAAACGGTTTGTACGCTATGCGCTCATCAAATAAACCCATTACTTATAAATTGTCCATGCTAAATCTATTAATGGTAAATATAAGACGTGTATTGTAGCGTCTTCCATATCGTAACTTCTAATACCTAGTAAAAAACCAGGGTAAAAACCAACCTCTAAACTCCAGGCTGATTTACTTTCATCTTCTTTCATGTGCAGATTATATTATATCTTTTATGTAATTGTTCTATATCTATTGATCTTACTTTGCCTTTGGTTTCCCAACTCCATTTGACAAACTTATCAATTTTTCTTTCAGCGTACTTTTGTCTAGCTATTATTTTCTTTTGGAAAGGATTAGCTGTATTGTTCTGTCGCATTCTTTTTGATTTTGAGGTTTGTATAATGTAACTGTAGGAAACTGGTTCATTACTAGTCTTTTAAATAACTTCCAACGCATTGGAAATGACTCATTAGCTCTACCTTTGGTTTCAATTATAAAATCTTCACCTATAAAATCAGGTGTATATTTAATAGGTAAGATACGTTTGCATCCTCTATTTTTATACTCACCTTTTCCATTAGATTGTCTTTCATAAACTTCATTTTCAAAATGAAAACCACTTAGTAATACAAAGGTCTCTCCTTCGTACTTAGCTTTTATTTTAGCTTTCTTTAACGCCATATACATATAACGTTCTAAACCTGAAGCGAAGTTGATCCCATCATAAGTAACTTTTTTACTCACAACAGGACCTCTTTTCTTCTTAAAAGGTCTTTTCCTTTTTATCATTTCTTACCTGTAACTAATTCATAATTTACATCAAGATCACTTAAACTATCATAATGTAAACCATCGTTTCCGTTTTGACCTATAATGTTCATTCTCTTTTCGTCTTCATAAGCATAATGCTTTAACATAAGGTCTTCTAATTCATCAGATAAACAACGCTTCGCTGATTCTATATATAATAATGCATCCATTAATTCTTCTTGAACATCAACTAAAAACCTGTTAAGATCTTTTTTCTGGCCTTCAATTTCTTGCATCATTGTAGCTCCATATTTTTTTTGACCTACTAAACTACGCTGATCCATTTTCTTAAGTACCTTTAGTACTATTTCATCTTTAGTTTCTATTTTCATAATTATAAACTTTCTGATTTTACAAAAGACCCATTAACCATTCTACCTGTTCTAGACTTAATAACATCGTAAGCTGAAGTTACACAGTCTTCAATATTGTGGCCTCTTAATTTTGCTAAGTTGGTTAATACTACAACCATATCACCGATAGCGTCTATAACCTCCGGCTCATCATCTTTAAGTATAGCTTGAGCAAGCTCACCAGCTTCTTCCATTAACTTAACATATTGAGTTCTAGAGTCACCTGATTTGTATATGCCTTTATCAGTAGCCCATTGCCTTATTAGATCATATACATTTACTTCATTATCTTTATAAACATTTTTTGTTTTATTAAAACAAGCTTCGTAAAAAGCTTTATTGTAAATATAAGATCTATCACTGTTAAACATAGACGTTTTAACATTTTGCATTATCCACTGTATATTTTCTTTTGTTATTTCAAAAGTACCAAACTCTGAATGCTTCCATTTTAAACCAATATTATCCATTAATCTTCCCTTTAATTTATTTATAGGTAATGGAAACGTGGTTGTTTGTTCTGTTACGTTTATTTTCATTTTATTAAATAGGTTTTTATATAATTTAATATCTCTTTTATAGCCATAAGACTTTTGAAGTTCTATTTCCTTGTCAGATATATAATCTATATCATCGCTAGTAAGTAGAACTTCGTATTCATCTGCGCTATAACCTTGTTGATGTGTGACGCGACTATTAAGATCACGCGTAACACCGATCTTTTTACCCGGTATGTGGTATAAATAATACATAATTTATAGTTTATTATTATATAAGTGCATGTTATGTGCGTGATGGTAATACCAACCCGTTTCAATAGACAGTCTCTCTGCAACTAATTGCTGTAACGACGCAAATTGATACTGATCATTACAGAAACCGTACCAGATGTCATTAGAACGCATATAGACAGACATACATAGCTTTTCGTCTATGATTGAAAACTGTATAGCATAAGTACAGGGCGTATCATTGCCGTATTCTGCATGCTCTTTAGCATCATATATACTTATAGCCGCGTGTCTTGTCTCTTTATTATCTCTAAGTTTGTTTACTATATAATCTATTTGATTATGTCTTTGCCATTGATAACCATAATTAGAATTAACTTCACCATTTTTATCTGCCATTCGTTTCCATATAGGAGGTATGCTACCATATAATTCACCTAGCTTAGATATTCTAGGGTCACCAGATAAATACCAAGCCCATTCAGCTGCTGCGTATTTTTGATTCCATTTTCTCTCTACATTTGTTATAGTTTTATCTGAAGGATTATCTATATAAAACCCGCAATTAAATATAGCTTTAGTATCACCAAAATCTATACCTTTTTGAAGTATTTCATCTAACACAGCTTCATAAGCTTCATTAGCGTTTTCAAATCTTGTTTTCATATTTGTTTTTATAGTATTTGTAGTACTCATACATCTTCATCCATATATCTACTTTTTTGTAGTCTTTAGGATCTGTATTTGCTTTACCATTATTCAATATCTCTATAGTCCATCTAGCTTCTCTTATTGCCACTGGTGAGATGTATATTTTATTTCTTATACACCATCTCATAGCTTCAGCCTCTTGTTTAGTGGGAGTATAGTCACCCATATCCCAAGGTGATTTCTTCTTACCCATTTATTCCCAAGGCATTTTATCTGCAGATACATCTAAAGGTTCGTGAGGTAAGAAACAACCTGATCTTGGCTCCCACTTAAAATGTGCTTCAGCTCCGTTTTCACCGAGGTTTTGAAACTTTATTTTAAGTACTTTAGCTTTAACAGTTTTGTTTTCATAATCTCTATGAATTAATAATCCGTGATAAGAAGCATCGTACCATTCACCACCACCTTTAATATTATACATAGTTGGCTCTTCGATTTTACCATCTTTGTCTTTATACATTTTAGTAGGGTGAGCTACTATAAATACTAGTACATCAAACTTTTTAGCAAATGTTTCTATCTTAGTAAGATATTCCATTGTATAACGGTTAACATCTTCTGTCTTGCAATCAACATCTCTAACCTTATTAAATGGATCAATAACTAGGCATTTAATACCTTTACGTTTAACTAGTTCAGCAGCTTTTTTAAGTACTGATTCTAAAGTGTAACGTTCCATATCAATGTGAAAGTAATTACTATTACAATGATCTGCTATTTGATTCCATTTGTCTCCACCGATATCTTCTTTAGTTGGCATACCTTGCCAAGTCTTACGCATTAACTTATGAGCATGTAGATATGTTGGTACGTTTTCCGGAGAAGCGAAAGCTGTTTTCCAACCATAGTTCGCATTATATCCGACAACCATTTGATCCACGAAATCCGACTTGCCCGAAGAGGGTATGCCAGTGACAGTAATAAACTGACCAGTGTACGTCGAAAATATATTATCAAAGTTTTCCAAACCAATTTGAAAGCCAGGCTTGAAACCATTACGAACAAAGTCCGTGACTTCATCTTCGATATCCCTGAACGTTGTAACATTCTCCAGTGGCACGGGCCTTGCTCCAGTGATTCTCTCTGTAAGTTTTTCTTTGCCATATTTTTGCAAGTATTCATTAGCATCTTTACAATCTTCAAATGTAGTTATATAACAAACCTCAGATCCTAGCCTTCTAATTAACTCTGCTTGTAATGCTTGTCCAGCATCATCAGAGTCTACAGCTAGTATGATCTTTTCTTTGTCTTCAAAATAATCAATACAACTATCTAAATAATCTAAATTGTTAGTATTTAATGTTGCTCCGTTAGGAACTGATATAGCATTTGTAATACCGGCTTCATGTAATGCTAATACATCCATTTCACCTTCAACTATAACACAATACTCATATCCTACTATACTATCTATATTATAAAATACTTTCTCAGCCCCTTTATATAATTTAAAGTTCTTTCTTCCATCTCGGTATTTAACATTAGTTAATTCGCCGCCCATAAAATAATTGAACTTTATTACATTCTCGGTTTTACCGGTCTGTGGCATCCACTCAGGACCCTCACTGATCTTTAAGTCAATGAGAGTCCGAGGTGATATACCTCTTGTTCCAAACCATTCGATAACCTTATCACTTACAAACTCAGGTTTATCTGGATTTGTTTTGACTTCAGGCTTTACATATACTTTTTCAGCACTACCTTTGCGCTGATAAGTATGTAGTTGAAATGATTTATTACAGTTGTGACAAGTACCGAGACCCCGTTCCCAATCATAAGAAGCACATTTTGCTTTTTGATTCTTGGGTTTCCTAGTGTGAGAGCATAAAGGACAAGTCCCTTGCTTACTCCCTTCTTCTAGGCCATGCTGATTGAATGTGTCAATCGCAAATCCATTGATCTCTGTTGTCTGCATTTAATTTAATTTAATTTAATTATTCTCCTTCCCTGCAATCAGGGCATATATCACAAAAATCGTACTCTTCTTCGGACATGTCTCTCTCGCAAAACTCGCATTGTTCCATTAGAACGGCAAATCATCGTCTTGAGGAGCAAAAGATTGAGCTGCTTGCTGAGGTTGATCTGTTCTAGGTGCTGCAGCAACGTTGTCGCCGTTAGTCCATACAACCTTTACATTTCCTAAATAAACCTTTGGAGCTTTAGCCTCACGTTCTTCTTTGGATTGTTCTACTACTACAGGGCCTTGATTACCATAATTATCAACCTCGTCGTTTATTGTGATTGTAATTGGTAAATAAGACCCTTTCTTTCCCTTGTAGATTTTATCCTTTGGGATCTCATTTAAATTAATGTTTGCTTTAATAATACTAGCCATTTGAATAGTTTTTAAGACTATAAAGTCTTGTTAATAAAAAATTGATGTGGATCGAAATCCGGTGTTTCGTAGAACAATTTGTATTGCTCTACAGCTTTTTGTACTTTATCTAAACCGCTTTCGTAGAAAGCATCTGAACAATCAAATATACCTATTTGATGTGTGTTTTTATCTATAGCTATAAACACTAAGTCATAACCAAATAGTCTTCGATAAATGTACGCTTGACTGTCGTAGTTGTAACGGAAGGCTGAACTTCTAAATTTCGATATATCACCTGTTGTCTTTAGATCAATAACTAATCTTTCATCGTGATTTACTATATCTGCTTTACCTTTCCACCACATCCCTTCAATCTCTTTAATTCCAGGTTGTTCGTATTCAACATTGATACCATTAATTAGATCCATACAAAACTTATTTTGTTTCATAGTATCAATTAGTAACTCTGTTTTATCTACTTCGTGTTGTAATAAACACATTTCACCGCCTGAAATCTCTTTATACGCTTTTGTATTCCTAGTCGTAGATTCTATTATTTTAAAGTTCTTTAGTTTATCTGGCTCTAGTATAGCCGTGTGGAAATAACCACCAACCAAGAAGTTTATATTAGTACCTTGACTTTTGTTAAGCGCTAAAGGGTTTTTTAACAATACAGATATATCAGAATTACTTCTAAACTGCTGGCCAAACTCTCCATAGTAATGCTCATCAATTTTAAGCTTTTCTAATATATCTTTTTTTGTTAAATTATCCATGTTATAAAGTTGTTAATTTTGTTTCTATTTCTTTTGAAATATTATACTTAGCTTTTATAGCTTCTAACTTACCTCCTTTTTTAATATAGTCTACAGCTTTTGTATATGCTGGATCTTTTTCTGAGGTTAATGTGTTTTTAGCTTTCGGTGCTTTACCGTGTGTATTTGTCGCGTCACTATCTGCTGTATCATCAATTAGAAATAAATTTCCAAGAGCATATTTCTTAGCGTACGAGGACGCACTACCAAACTGCTGAGGTACGTTCATACCTTTTTGATTTAAGTCTATACCAACAATAGATGTTGCATGTATAGCATTATCACCGTCACTAATTATAGCAGTTGATTTTAAAAGAGGTAACATATCTGTATGTATATATTCCTCATCAATTCTCACACTAACTCCTAACTCTAACAGAAAGGGTTTTATCGCTTCTAGAATGTCTTCGGCTGATCTGAAGTTGTATTTGCCGAATGAGTTAAATCTACTTTTTTTCGATTTAAATCTTGTCTGGACAGATGCCAGTTTGTCGTTTAAGGTATTTAATTTCATATTAGTCTATTAAGTATATAATTACATATTAATATTAAGTTTTACATTGTTTTTTTCACTTAACTTACAGAAAGTCAATCACTTGCGAGCTATCTACGTTTGCTATTAATTTATCTATAGCTGCCTTTTTTATTTCAGATATTCTCACATAATTACTAACTCCAGTTATATTTAGTTTTACAGCTATTTCTTTTGCTGAGTGTTTTTCACAGTCCATACCATAAGTTAATCTTATAACTTCGTACTCTGTGTTGCTTAAATATTGTTTCATTATACCCATGAGATATGCATTCATTAAGTCTATATTATAAGGAGTTGAATCATCTTCTATAGACTGAGCAAAGCTCATTGTATTGTCATCGTTTTTATATGTATTAGTTTTACTCGACTGTTCATTGTCTAGTGAAGTAAACATACTTGTTATAAATATTTTACTTAAGTCTTCGTTGTCAGGATTTTTACGTATCTCGTTTAGTTTATGCTCTGGTATTCTCATACCACCTTTGTTTATATCTATTCTTCTACGTATTGCACCCTTAATTCGCTTGCTTAAAAATGATTTTAAAGTTTTCTCAACATCAGGTGATTCATCTATAACTGACCAATCTATTTTATTTACAGCTTTAATTAACGCTTCATTACCTATTTGTATTAAGTCATTAATACTTAATATTCCAGAAGCTTGATCGCTGGTTGAAAATTTTCTAGCTAAGTTTTCTACTAAAGGAAGAAACTTTATTATAAGTTCGTCTTTAGTATACTCATCGTAGAATTTACCTTCAAGGTTGGCTATAGATGTTTTAACATCTGTCTTGTATCTTATATAATTTTGTATATTATATTTCTTCATATTGATCTATTTTTTCAAAAGCTTTAGCCATTAAATTATCGTTAGCGTAATGTATATTACCTATCTTTGCCATCCACTCATTAAAGTTTTGTCTCATAATTGTTGATTTAATAATTCTTTCTCTTTGTTTAAAGCACTATTCATATTTCTGTATATAGTTCTAGTTGAGCAATCAAGTAAACCAGCTAAACGACTTATTGTTATTTTTTTACCAAATTCGTTTATATCTAACATACATTGATAAATAGCTTCAGCGTCTACATTACTAGACTTACCTATTAACTTACCAACTATACTAAGTTTTTCACTGACAGTTAACATACTATAATCTTTAAATATTACCTTACGTAATTTGTTTCTAGGTGGTTCATCAAGATCACTCATCAGTACATCATAAACAATTTTCTCATAATGCCAAGTGCTAATGTCAAAGGTAACAAATCCATTTTTTTTGTCACATATAATTTTAGCCATGTTATCAAACTTATCTTGATTCATGTCAGCGTTCAAATACCATAATACATACAAATGCCACTTAAGACTTTTGTAAGATGTAATCTTAGCATTAGTATTAAACAATGTGTAACATTCGTAAGTACCATTTTCAAAGAACATGTATTTATCTGTTTCAATAGTAGGTACATCGTTAACAGGATCTTGCCTATACACGATGCCTCTATCCGCTAGATATTTAATATTTCTTTTGTATGACATTAGCCCCTTACTATTTAATCTTATAGGCTGTTGTCACAGTCCCTTTTTTCTTAGTTTTATTTTTTTTAAGATTTTCAATCTTATTTTTTATTCCTCCGAAATTAGTCTCTAAGTTGTGTACGTATAATTTTCTGCTCATTTTTTCCTTTTATTTTATATTTTTCATTTTCATAATAATTCCAATAAGCTGCTACGCTATCACCTTCTACTTTGTATTCATCAGGCATACACTGTGGAGGCTCTTCAAAACCTACATTAAATATACCACCAGGTAGCTTAGCTAATACATCTTTGCATTTTGTAATACTCTTATGTACTTTACCATAACGCTTAGTATACTCTTCACCTAGTGCTATCATATGGTAATACAACCAAGCATAATGAGATGCTGATTGCCTAACCCATCTTGTTGATGGATGGTTTTTATGAGCTACCTTATATGGTATATCTTCAGATTCATCTGGACATAGCAGATGGTGTGCTGTACAAAGCATTTGGGCTGATTCTAAGATCATTTTAACAACATGCTTATTGTATTGTATCTTAGCAGCTTTAACTGGGTCTCTGTGTAAATAAAATATATTCATTAATATCTTTTTTTGTTTACTCTATTATAATATTCATCAAGTAACATATCAGCTACTTCTATACTTATCATATTCTCGTTGTATAGTCTCCATATTAACTTACTCATAATTACGTAAGGTTTTATATAGTGGATGTCGATAACTATTAGCTTTAGTACGCTCGAAATAAGTGAACGTAGCTCGTTTGCCAATATAATCTTTTATATTTTCTAATATATTACGGCGATCTTGAAAGTCATAGCCTTTACCAATAGGGCAACCAAACTCAATACCGTCATCATCACGCATTAAAAACTTACCGATTAGACCTGTAAACTTGCCTTTACCGGGTACATAGCCTACTATTGTCGCTTCGGTATCGTGGAAGTCTTTAAACTTTTGTAAGTTATAAGAACGTTTACATTCGTAAACACCGTTTAAACGCAGTATCGAGCCTTCGTAGCCTTGGTCAAGCCAGTCTTCATGCATAGCATTTGCTAAACCCCGTGTTGCAACACTATGAGTTGGTACATACTTAACACAATAAGAATACAATGGAGCTGTAGATAAAAACTTCATACGGTTTTCAAATGTAAGATTAGTATCTACAAAGTCGTAGCAATGAAATTGCACATAAGCTGCTGATTCAACTCTGTCATTAGCTTGTGGCTTAGTCTTACGAACTAATGAAATAATTTTTTCGAAATCATTTTTTAATTCGTGATTGTATAATTCGCCGTCAAGTATAAGTTCAGGGTATTTTTCAAATACTGGTTTTAAATTTTCAAGTATGTGATCAATGTTTAGCCAGGGTTTACCTGTACGAGACCACGCACCGTCTTTAGATATTATACAGCGAACGCCGTCGAGCTTAGGTTGCATGAATATTTTCTCGGACCAGTCGATATCTTTTTTACCTACTTTGTATGCGAGCATTGGTTTTATCATAATTTTGCTTTTAAGTCTATTATTCTACTGTTTATTTTACTTGCTAATTTAAAGTCTTGAGAATCAACGGCTTTGTCTAACTCTTGTTGCAGTTCGTCTATTTGCATTTGAATTACTTCTTGCTCAGACATCATACGCATGTTGCCAAAGCCGTCTTGTTTGATATTTTCCATCGATAAATGAAACTCTTGATTCCATTCATCTTGCTTAGCCTCTAAATGATCTATTATAATTTTAGCAGTTAGCTCAGCTATTTTAGTAATATCTTTCTCTGTCATTAAGCATATGTAAATTTATATACAGGTAAAATGTATTTGTTAATAAACTTACCTTTAGATTCCGAAGTTCGTAAACCTTCGAATACGTGGTTAGGAACTTTAGTGTAGTTGTAAGAACTACCGCTATGAAATGTTAATTTTAATCTATAAGTTTCATACTCATAAATTGCTGTTGAAATTGCAGTAGAGTTTACTTGTACAATTTGCTTTGGTAATACTAATTTGTTCATAATTTAATTTAATTGTTAATATTTAGTTTATTATCCATTAGTGAATAAATTTTGTTTGTAATTAGTGGAACACTAATCCTACTTTGTTTGTCTTGTTGAACCATCTTGTAGCCATTAAATCCACAGACGAAGCATCAGTATAGCCAGCAGATATAAGATCGCTGTGACTAGAAAAAATCTTGGTGTGTCTATGTTGCCTTTCATTTATTAAGTGTTTTTGTTTCCCTGAATCAGAGAAGATTATATCATAATTATCTGGTAATGAAGCTTTTAGCATCATGTCTATCATGTTGGTGTAACTGTAAAACCTAACGTTAGGATTGCTAATAGCAATTTCGATCCACTTTTTTAGATACGCGCGAGAATAATAATCGCCGCTATCATGGACTCTGACGTAATCAGGTTTCTTTTTACGTATTTCAGCGTTCATAGCCTCAACAAAATTGTCAGTCTTGCTGAGTTGATAACGCTTTTCAAACGCAGGTTTTACGTTACTCCAGATGTAAGCTCCTTTCTTAGCATAACAGAATTTAACACAACTGTCAGCCATGGGGCACGTCAGTTTCCCGCTAGCAGATTTGTAGGCAGGAATACCGAAGTTAAAAACCCGGAGCTTTAATTTTTTTGAGGTCTTTTTTAATTTAGAGTTTTGAGTAAGTAAGTTCATAATTAATCTAATAATACCATATAAGCTTCAATATTGTTTTTACGAAACCAATTTAATGCTTTTTGAAAGTCATTAACTTGTTTAGGTGTAACAGATTTAGGTGCCATCTCAAACACATGCTGTGATCCCATTATGAAATCATACATAGATAGCTCAAGGCTATTCAGTGTATAGCATTGACCGCTAAAAGGGTTTTGTACTTCTTCACCTTTATCGTAAATCATACCTTTAAACCATTTAGGTACTGTTTGTTTTTTAGTCTTCATTTTTTAATTCTTTAAATATTAATTCACCTTTAACTGCCCTTTCTATAGTTAAACCATAGTGGTTAGCTACAATCTCATACCTAGATTTGTCTTTAATTATTTGACTAGCGTAGTTTAGCCACTTATAATCATGTTCAGCATCTATATTTATACACCCTGAATATTTTTCGTGATCTTTATTAAACTGATCATCTTGAGAGATCATTTCTATATATTGTAGTGTATTTATAGGAATAACTACTTTATGGTCGTAACCCTCGTCAAGTAACTCATCTATAATTTCATCTTCCATTCGAAACAGTAAATCTTCGTAGTGTCTAGTAATAGCATCTTCAACAAAGTCATAGTTATCACAGTATATCTGATCGAAGTCAGGTATTGCATCGTATAACACATCTGTAAGTTCGTTTTCATAGTAGTATACATCTTCGTTAACATTTATATGTTTATCGTCAGCAGTAGCAATCCATACAGAGTAACCGTCAGCTGTTGATTCTTCGTATACACTAAAATCAGGACTTTGCCATTGATCAGTTATCTCACAATCGTAGTGTTCAAGTACTTGTTTTTTAGCATGCTCGTCGTCGCAACCTTCGATCCAACCTTTAGCTTCCATTCTTTGAGCTATTAACTCATCTGTTATAAATTTATTTTTCATCTGCTTTTATTTATTTATAGTTATATTTTTAATTCTTTTTATATTTACTTCTTTGTATTTAAATAAATGCATCGCCAAAAAAGTCAATTTTACATATTAATTGCACATCATAAGCAGTTCCATATCTTACATTCGTAAAGAATTCTTCACTTTTTAATTCTGCAATAATCATCTCAGCTGTATGAGGGTATCTTTTACCATACTCTTTAATAGCTTCTTTGTTTTTGGTCATTAACCTTTGGTATAAATTCATAATATTTAATTTTAAATTAGTGGACGCGCGGGAATCGAACCCGCTTGAAATTATCTTCGTTACCATATCGTCCTACCCAGACATTTCCTACCTTTGCTTTCGCCGTGGTTTGTTATTTATTCGCTGGGCTTTGTAACTAGTGAGGAATCGAACCTCATACCCGTCGGTAGTAACGTCCTCGCTAACCAGCTCGTGAAAACGTTTACTGATTCAAGCGCACTGCGTACCATACCTAGTTTACCGGCTATTATGTGATCACTAATCGTATCTTTCGCCATCGGTTTTCTTATTTAAATAGAGCTATATACCGTAAAACTCTAAACACATTGGAGGATCTTCGTTAGCTTAACTACGTTATATTGCAGCCGTACTAAGCCCTCTACCGTGTATTAGATTTTTTTATACAACACACCGTCGACTTCGATAATATCTTGCACTGAATCCAAATTGTAGTTTTTTATTAAGTATTTTTCTAAATACACTAATCTAGCTAAGCCACTACTTATTCCTACTCTTTGTGTACTTTCGTAACTTTTTATATTTAACTCGCTATTGTCACTAAGGTGCGCGTAGTATCTGATAGATTTTCGTTGAGGATTTAGTTGATAGCAAGAAAGCTCATTAAACCTAGTTCTAATAATTTTACGCACCATGCCTGTTTTATACGTAGCAAATCTGGTTGGACCATACTTTTTATGATTAAGTTCAAACATTCTAGTACCGTTTTTACGCTGTGTATCTGTAGTTACATCAGTTAGTAGTGGGTATTTAGCGAGCATTAGCTCTACATATTTGTCTTCTAGCTCTTTTTGGCGAGCTTGCCATTCTGTTCTGTAATTCATATTATCTTCGTCTTTGTGATTTATGTACAAGTGCGCTTAGCTCTTGACTTACTATTTGAATTGTATTACCTGTTTTGTGGTAAGTAATTGGAACATAAGAATGTTTTTTTACTTCAGAACAAGGTGGACATGTTTTATATCCTAAATTTAATCGATAAGGATGGACTTCATCGCCGCATTTACAGTACATAGTTTATTATTTTATTATTTACATATATATTATCCAGTAGTGATTTTATTTTGTTTGTAATTAATCATACTCATAATACTTTCTTTTAGTAGACATATACATTTTCTCAATAGCTAAGAACATAACCATATCGTGCAGCTCTTTATACTCGTCTCCGTTCACAGGTTGATCCGCTATCTGCCAATCAATACTGTCTTCCATAAGTTCTTTAGTGACGTCAGCAATACCTTGTGCTATCTCGTCAATTTCTTTCATTTTACTCATACTATAAGTATTTTTTAACTCTTTCTTTTATTAACAGTATATCTCTGTCTGTTATATACATAGCTTGCTCGTATTCTAAAGTATTACTTATAATACTGCTAAAACTTTCCCACATCTTAAGATCCATTTGCATAGCAATAGAGTCTATGTGCTCTTCTGATAATGTTTGCTTATCTTCTTGTATTTCGTGCCATTTTTTTACTGAATCACTCATTAGTCTTGGTATTTTTTAAGTGTCATACTATTTACTTTATCAATTATTTCATTGCCAACTAAGGTAAAATAACCTGGTGCATATATAGATCTTTTTCCGTCAGCCTCAGCTGCTAATACATCTTTTTCCGCCTCCTCTATAGCGTGACGCAGTGCTGTTTGGATAAAATACTTTTCAAATCCGTTAAATTTTGTTTTACTCATTATAGTGTTTTTTTTATTATTGATAATTGCTTTGTGTCAAACTTCTTGTGAGTTTCTAGCCACATACGGCTGTGGGTGAACTTTCTAGCTTTTGCGAAGTTAGATTTCTGACGAGTTGTAATACTATTGTATTCTTTGTCAGTTAGTCCACCACATGCACCGTCTGTTCGAACAGCACGTCTATGCCCGTCTGCTCGTAATTTCTTTTGTAGTTCCGAGTAAGCTATTAGCTCTTTCATAGTTCTCGGATTAGCTGCTATGCCCATGGGTTATCAGGTTTTTCAATGTAAGTTAAACCTTTGTAGTTAAACCAGTTGGTAATACCTTCTTGATCTTTATTTTCATCATAGATGAAGGCAAATCTTTTTGGTAGATTACCTACAGTATAACCTTTGTAAATCGTACCTTTTAACTTGATTGTACTTGAATTTTGAAATTTAATTGTCTGCATAGTTTATTATTTATTATTTACATTTATATTATCCAATAGTAATATTGTTTTGTTTGTAACTTTTATTG
>Ga0208898_1000197_pt1 | contig 50290 bp, 29 predicted proteins | sample VirMetDEL_Mar_4_FD_184513 | JGI IMG/M metagenome (GOLD analysis project Ga0208898, IMG submission 184513) | Aqueous microbial communities from the Delaware River and Bay under freshwater to marine salinity gradient to study organic matter... | ecosystem: Environmental > Aquatic > Marine >... | reverse complement strand
CACAAATACCTAAATATGAAGCGGCGTACATCGCTAAGGCATATTTACAACAATCTAACCAACTTTTCGTTACGAGAGTGTTAGGTTTAAACGGTTATGATGCGGGTCCATCTTGGTCAATTACTACTGTAGCCAATGTAGATACTTCAACAGTGGGTATCACAGGAACTACAGGTCCTCAAACTCTTGAGTTCTCAGGTAATACAGGTGGAACAATCAACATAACAACAATTCCTGCAAAATTAAGTTCTAAGTTTTCACTTCCTTATACAACATTTAATGGTGGTTCATCTTCGTTAAATGAAGATTTCCAAGGATATATCCTTTCTACTATATTAGATACGGCAACGTCAGGAGATACTGCATATTTTTGGGGAACTGTAAGTGCTAGTACTTTTGATTCAGTAACAGGTATAACAAGTGCAACTACATTTACTGAAACATTTGGGGTATCAGGATTAACTGATGCAGATGCAGACTTTACAAGTCCTAACGATGACCCATGGTACTACGCTTTATTTGATAATAATAGTGGTGCTTATGATGGATTCGGATTTGGTGCTGGATTTAGTAACTTAGAAGATTTAGGTAGTGGAGCTTTCTCAGGTGAGATGGAGGTTTATTATACAAATTACTCAGGTACTTCATACACAGATTACGATGACGTAGTTGTTGCAACTCTTCGTTCTCGAGGTGTTACAACTGACAGTTCAGGTGGTCCTGTTTATACTGTTACAGGAACAAGTGACGTAATATTAGTTACTTCAGGAGCATATTCAGGAGTTTCAACTAACCCTAAATCAACATTTAGAGTATCAGGTGTAACAAGTGATGGTGATGACTTCGCATTCAACACATCATTTGATTCTTCAGATACAAACTACATTAGTAAGGTGTTTGGAAAAGGTAACTTCTCTAAACCAAGAAATGAAGTTCCTGTATTCTTAGAGGAGGTATTCCAAACAACGTTAAATGATTCATACAATAATGGATATGTTAGAGGATTGAATTCTTCATTAACTGCATTACCTGAGGCGAGAGGTTTAGATACAACATCTATTGGTTGGTATTTGAATACTTATCAAACACCTTCAACACCTTACGTAGTTTCAGAATTACGTGGTAACACAGTTTACAGATTATTCAAGTTTGTATTAATTTCTGACGGTAGTTCAGCAAACAGACAAGTTAAAGTTTCTATTGCTAACATGCAGTTCAGTAACGGTACATTCGATATTATTGTTCGTGACTTCTTTGACACGGATGAAAATGTTATCGTATTAGAAAAATTCACAAACTGTACGTTGAACCCAACTCAAAACTCATACGTAGCACAAAGAGTAGGTACATCAAACGGTGAATACGAATTGAAGTCTAAATATATTATGGTTGAAATGGATGAAGACCATCCTGATGATGCACTTCCTTGTGGATTTGAAGGTTACAACTTCAGAGAATACTCAGGAGTTAGAAATCCATTCCCTGTTTACAAAACTAAATACTACACACCTGGTGAGATTGTTTACAATCCACCATTTGGAGCTTCTTCAGGAGCTGACAACGTAGTAAGAAGTGCGGGTGACAGAGTTAGAAAAACTTACTTAGGTTTCTCTTCAACTGTAGGTATTGATGGTGACTTCTTCGAATATAAAGGTAAACAAGTCCCAACAACTTCTGATGGTAATGGTACTGATTGGCCAGTAATGACCAAAGGTTTCCACATGGACTCAGGGGCTACTGTTGTAACTATTTCAGGTGGATTTACATCTTCAGGTACATCAGCATTTGATGTAGGTGTTACATCGTTCCAATCTGACCCAAATAATAGTACAAACGCATACTACTCATTGGCATCAAGAAAGTTCACACTTCTTGCACAGGGCGGTTTTGATGGTTGGGATATCTACAGAGAATATCGTACAAATGGAGATTCATTCTCACTTGGTAACACAGGATTCTTAAAAGGTAACAGTTCAACATCAATTACTTATCCTGATTCAACAGGTTGGGGTTACTTTAAACCAATCACAGGACCTAACCAAGAACAATGGGCAAACACTGACTACTACGCATACTTGTGGGGTCAAACAACGTTTAATAACCCTGAGGCTGTAAACATTAACGTGTTCACTACACCTGGTATTGATTTTGTTAACAACGCATCGTTAGTAAATGACGCAATCGAAATGGTTGAGACAGACAGAGCGGATTCAATCTACGTGATGACTGCACCTGACTACGATATGTTCTCACCAAACACTGCGGACTTTGATACTCAGTTTATTTACCCTGAAGAATTGGTAGACTTATTAGACGATTCAGGTATCGACTCTAACTACAGTGCAACTTACTACCCATGGATATTGACGAGAGATACAAACAACAATACTCAGATTTATCTTCCACCAACAGGTGAGGTTGTAAGAAACTTAGCATTGACTGATAACATCGCATTCCCTTGGTTCGCATCAGCGGGTTACACAAGAGGTATTGTAAACTCAGTTAAAGCACGTAAGAAGTTGACACAAGATGACCGTGATACATTATACAAAGGTAGAATCAACCCAATCGCAACATTCTCAGATGTAGGAACAGTAATTTGGGGTAACAAAACTCTTCAAATTAAAGAATCTGCACTTGACAGAATCAACGTTAGAAGATTGTTATTACAAGCTCGTAAGTTGATTTCTGCAGTTGCGGTTAGATTGTTATTCGAACAAAATGATGAGAAAGTAAGACAACAGTTCTTGGATTCAGTTAACCCAATCTTGGATTCAATCCGTAGAGATAGAGGTTTGATTGACTTCCGTGTAACAGTATCAAACACTCCTGAAGATTTAGATTCAAATACCCTAACAGGTAAGATTTATCTAAAACCAACAAGAGCTCTTGAATTCATCGATATCGAATTCTTGATTACTCCAACAGGAGCATCATTCGAAAATATCTAATAGATAATAAACACAATATAAGGGGGGTTCGCAAGTTCCCCCCTTTATAGCCTAAAAAAGACAATAATGGAATTTAAAAAGAAAAACTTAAACGAAGCGTTAGAAATCAAAAGTACTGGTAAGAAGACGTTTTCTGAAAAACCACAAAACATTGTTGTATCAGAAGAACAATTAGAAAGATTAATTACTAAAGTTTCTAAAGAGAAGTAATGAATATACGTAGAATAATAAAGGAATACGCTGAAGAGAAACAATTAAGAGAGGGTTTTGATGAGGCGGGTGAACCAGATTTAAAGTATTATGCTTTTGACTGGGATGATAATATTGTGACAATGCCAACACAAATCGTTTTACAAGATAATAATGGTAATGAGGTTGGTATGAGTACAGAAGATTTTGCTGAATATAGAGAACAGATAGGTAAAGAACCTTTTGAATATAAGAATAAGAAGATTGTTGGATATGCTGGTGACCCTTACCGTAATTTTGGTGTAAAGGGTGACAAAGCCTTTATTGTCGATGCTATGATGGCAAAAACGGGTCCTTCATGGAACGATTTTGTTGAAGCAATAAATGGGGGGTCGATTTTTTCGATAATCACTGCGAGGGGACACCACCCTGATACTCTTCGTGAGGCGGTTTATAATATGATTGTAACCGACCATAATGGTATTAGTAAAGAAGAGTTATTAAGTAACTTAAAAAGATATCGTGAATATTTTGATGAAACAAAAATGAGTGACAAAGAGATGATTGACTTCTATTTGGACTTATCCAAGTTTCATCCTGTGACATATGGTGAGGGTAGTGCTGCTAATCCTGAAGAAGGAAAGATTGTAGCATTAAGAAACTTCCTTTCGTATGTTAAGAATATGGCACAAGAGTTGGGGGAGAAGGCATACTTTAAAAACGATGTTAAGAACAATTTTGTTCCTAATATAGGATTTTCTGATGATGATGCTAGAAATATAGAAAAGATTAAAGATTTTCTGGATGCAGAAGATAAAGATAAACTAGTTAAGACTTATTTAACAAAAGGAGGAGAAAAACAAGAAGTTTAATATATTTCAGTAAATCTGGGCACATTCTATGTGTAATTGATTTCTAAAATAAAGTAAATAGAAAATTTTTTCGAACTCATAATATTTATAATAAAATAAAAGAAACAAATTTAAAACCAAAATACTATGGCTGATTTATTAATGAAAATGCCCACACCGTATGAACCAAAAAGAAAGAATCGATTTATACTTTCTTTCCCTTCATCATTGGGTATCAATTCTTGGTACGTTGAATCGACTTCACGTCCACAGGTAACGATTGGAGCAACTGAAATTCCATTCTTAAATACATCAACATTCGTTGCAGGACGATTTAACTGGAACACTATTAACGTAACGTTCCGTGACCCAATCGGTCCTTCAGCATCACAAGCTCTTATGGAGTGGGTTCGTTTACATGCAGAATCTGTTACAGGTCGTATGGGATATGCCGCAGGATATAAGAAAGACTTAGACCTTGAAATGTTAGACCCGACAGGTGTTGCAGTTGAAAAATGGATTTTACAAGGTACATTCTTGACTGACGTTAACTTTGACTCATTAGGATATAGTGACGAAAACTTAGCAACAATCACGGCAACTCTTCGTCCTGATAGATGTATTTTGGTTTACTAATATAGTATTTACGATAAAAATAAATGTCATATATTTAACCATAGGGGAAACCCTATGGTTTTTTTTTAAATAAAAGTTATGAATACAGCAGAACAGTACGGACAAATGAACATGAATTTACCACATGATGTGGTAACTTTACCTTCGGGTGGAAAATTTTATAAAAATAAAAAGTCATCTATTAAGGTGGGTTATCTAACCGCTAATGATGAGAACATTTTGATGTCACCTAACATGATACAAAGTGAGGGTATAATAAAAACTTTGTTAAAACAAAAAATTTATGAACCAAACTTTAACGTTGAAGAGTTGTTAGATGGTGATGTTCAAGCAATTTTGTTATTTTTAAGAAACACAGCTTTTGGAACTGGTTATAAAATAACCACTATTGACCCAATAAGTAAAAAAGAATTTGAGGCTGAAATACAATTAGATGAAATTGATTTTATGAAAACGGAAATTGAACCTAATGAAAAAGGATATTTTCAGTTTGAATTACCTACATCTAAAAAAGTTGTTGAATGTAAATTACTAAATATTGGTGAACAAGAAGAAATTGATAAAATACAAAGTTCTTACCCAAATGGTATGGTTGCACCTGTGGCAACAAAAAGATTAGAAAAACAAATTGTTAGTATAGATAACGATGATAATAAACAAAATATATCTGTGTTTATTACACAAATGCCAATTTCAGATGCTAAGTACATCAGACAACAATTAAGGTTGGCAGAACCTCGTCTTGACTTGAGAAGAGAAATTTTAGCCCCGTCAGGAGAAAAAGTGAGTGTCAATGTCACTTTCGGGGCGGAGTTTTTTCGACCTTTCTTCTGATTATAAAAAATCTCAATTAGACGAATTTTATTTTTTGGTGAGATATGCAAATTTTTCATATCTTGATATGTTAAACATGCCTGTTTTTGAAAGAAAATATTTTGTAAATAAAATCGTGGAAGAATTTGATAGAAAGCAGGAAATGTATGAGAAACAAAAAAATAAACAATAATCTATTTATTATTAAATAATAGATAATGTTTTTTGAAGATAATAATGCGGGAACTGGTGCTAACACAGGACCATTTGCAAGTCCGTCAAATGATGGTTCTTTTATTAAGAGTGCTGGTGTTGCTGCTGCACAATCAATTAAACCTGACGTTTTAATTGAAGGTTTAAAGGCTGTAGAAAACCAAGCAAAATCAATGGCAAGTTCCGTATTTGGTCAATACGGTGCTGTTTCTCGAACTATACAAAAAAGTTTAATTGAATCTTTTGACAAAACAGTTCAGATAGGTGCAACTTTAGAAGATAACGTTAACATTTATAAGTCAATTTCATCATCACTCCAAAGAAATAATTATCTTACATCACAACAACTAGAAAGCTTAGTAACATTACAAAAAGCAACCAATATGACTGCTGAGGAGATTGGTGTTATGGTTACAGGGTTTCAAGATATGGGTCAAGGTACTGATGTGGCGATAGAAAAGACATCTGAATTGGCAAAAGTTGCTCGAGGTTATGGTCTTAATGTAAATCAATTTCTAAAAACTACTGGGGATAATCTAAAGTTAGTAAATGCTTATGGATTTCAAGACGGGGTTACAGGTTTAGGTAGAATGGTAGCGAGAGCACAAGCTCTTCGTATGGACTTTTCAAAGATAACAGGATTAGCGGCCCAATTATTAAGTCCTGAAAAAGCAATAGATTTAGCCGCTGAGATGCAAATATTAGGTGGTGCTGTTGGTGATTTAGCAGACCCATTCAAGTTAATGTATATGGCTGAGAATGACATGGAAGGTCTTCAAAATGCTGTTATCGATACTGCAAAATCTGCGGTAATGTTTAATAAGGAAACGGGACAATTTAAAATCACTGGTGTTGAAATGAGAAGGTTACGTGCTCAGGCAGATGCTTTGGATATGTCTTATGAAGATTTGGCAAGCACTGCGATTAAGGCTGCTAAAGAGCAAGAAGTAATGTCACGTCTTGAGTTTACTGGTTTAAATGAAAAACAAAAACAATTAATTGCTAATTTAGGTGAGATAAATAAAAACGGAGAAGTTTCATTAACATTCCCAGGTTTAGATGGTGTTACAAAAACAATTACTGATTTTACAAATATATCTGCAGAAGACCAAGAAGCCATTCAAAAATATCAAGAAAATGCAAATAAAACCGATAGACAGATTGCAGAAAGTCAGTTAAGTGTTTTACAAAGACAAAATGCCATATTATTAGATATACAAACAGCCGGGTTAAGAGCTGGTGGTTATGCTACGGGTGAAGTTGGTACTATAGGTGAAGACCTTGAAAGTTTAATGATTGCAGTTGCCAATGCTACAGGTGAAGAAACCACAAGAACAATAAAAGATTTTGTTGAAACAGGACAATTAACTAAGGTTCTTGGTGACTTTGTAACAGGTTCTGAAAATTTAGGTACAAGTTTAACAAATGCGGTAATGTCATTCGAAACTTCATTAACAAGTGTATTAACATCATTACCAGGTCAAATTAGGGAGGGTTTAAAAATAGACCCTGAAGTGGGAGGTGCTACTACCGTTACCCGAGAAATGAATGAATTTGCAGAAAGTTTAGGTGGTTTAACTATTCAAGCTGAAAGATTTACGCAGACACTTACAGAGTATCTTGGAGGTTTAGGAACTACCACGGAAACAATGGATGCAGCATTTCCACCAGGTTCTATAGATGTTGTAATGGGTCCTGCGGGGGCATTTAAACTTAATAGTGCCGATTATTTTGGTATTGCAACAACTAATGGGCCAAACCAAACGTCAAATAATACAAGTGAACAAAATATTAATTTTACCAAACCAATGGAAATAAGACTTCAAGTTGATGGTGTTAATAATGCTGACTTTGAAAGAATGATGAAATCACCTGAATGGATTGCTGCAGTTAGAAAAACAGTCCAAGCTGGTATAGGTAGTGCTTTAGGCAATACAACTGCCGGATATGTTTAAAAAATCAATCAACAATCTATTTATCTAATAAAAGAATAGATGAGTAGTCCATTATCATTTAATTCAACTGAAAACTTTAGAAAAAAGTTACTTGTAAGGAACTTACCACCTTACAACTATCCTGGTGCTTTTTCACCAAAATCAAAACCAGCTATTGGTGATTTGAGTATAGATGACTTGGCTGTTATTGATAGTCCTTCTTTAGTTGATATTGGTGATGACCAAGAAAAGTTGTTGTATGTAAAAAATGCGTATGGACCCGAAAATACTAATTCAAGTTATGGTGATGTAGTAGACATTAATGAAGACCAAGGTACTCAGTCTAATTTAGGTGAATACGATTATTATGCTTCTGAACCTTCAAAAACAACTGCGGACTCACAAAAAGACTCATTCATAAAAAATTTATATGGACCACAAGCGGGTTGGGATGATGAAGTTAATGTTGAAGATGTTGTTAGAACAAACATTGTTCCATTGAATTTAGTTGCAGGCAGTCCAATAGAATATTTAAGAAATCCAATACAACAAAGAGATACATACTACAAGTTTATATCATCTTTATATTCTCCATATCAAATTTTAATATCTGATGACCCACAGGGTTCTGACGGTCGTTTGACTGAGGATTCTGATTTGATGCAAATAGGTGCCAAATTACTTCAAAGAGATTGGAAAACAAGAAGAGATGCTAATGTTTATCAACAAACATTAGGGAGAGCAAATGTTATTGATGCGGCAAATGACCCATTCCGTGCCTTAGGTGTTCTTGCAGGTCGAGTACCACTTATTGAGCCAAATTGGAACATTTCACAACCAGATTCTATAGTTGGAAAAGGTTTAGATTTTATTTCAAGAATTGCGGGTGTAACACCACCATATTCTTTTATACCTGGTGATTATTTTTCATTACCGCAAAAACGTAGTTTCTTAGAACAAGTACAAAGAACAAGTTTAATAAATGCTGGTATAAATGGTGTTGGTAATATTGCAGGTGCTTTTGGTGCAACAGGAGTACAAAAGTTTGTTAAAAAATTAAATTTACCAAATAACAGGACTTCATCTGATATTTTCTTAGCTAATACAGGACAAGGTCAATCATCAGCACTATTCAATAATTTAGAATTTAATGATTATAGACCTGACTATCGTGCGAATTTCTTAAATGATTTAAATTTAGGGGCACCTTCAGGAAATTATTATATAGGTAAGAGAACATCAGAACCTTCAGATATTGTGTTTCCTGCCGATGCGATGCCTGTTGACAAATATGGTTATGCAACTCAATCACCAGTATTTGGTTATGGTGCGTTGGGTAAAGAATACGAAGGTCCTGAAAATGATTTTAAATTTGGTCTTAATACCACATCAACATATGATACAGGTGGTGTTACAGGTGGTTTTGTATGGTCAAGTGATAGTAGTGAAGGTCAATATGGTAAAAGACCTGGTCCTACAAATGACAACCCTTCACAACCAACAGATAGCTCATGGACAGCCACAAAGAGTACCTTTGGTTCAAAAACGAGTAACAATTCAATATACCAATACAAATCAGGTTCAATATTAGATAACACACAAAAACTTATTGATGCTGCTGATGGTAGTGATAAGAAACTTGAACATGCGGGTAATGCAATTAATCAGGTAAGTAAAAAATTCTCTGACGGATATAAGATATTAAGTAAAGGTTCAAGGGTTGTTAGATACTCATCAGAAAATAATTATACCGAAGGATATGAATTCTGTCGTGTATTCACCAAAGATACACCTTTTTATAATATGGGTGACCTTCAGAAAAAAGATGGTAACATCCGTAAGTTTACATACTCAGTATTAGATAATACCTACAATTTGAATATTGCACCTATGAGAGGTGAGGACTCTTCAAATATGTTGGGTAATGACTACGCATCGAACGGTCCAAAAAAATATATGTTCTCGATTGAAAACTTAGCTTGGAGAACTGCAAATAGACCAGGATATACATACGATGATTTAGCCAACTGTGAGAAAGGTCCAAACGGCGGACGTATAATGTGGTTCCCCCCATATGATATGAGGGTTGATGAAAATGTTAGTACAAGATGGACTGCAAATGAATTCTTAGGTCGTCCTGAACCTGTATATACTTACAACAACACAACAAGGGTTGGTAACCTTTCATGGAAGATTGTTGTTGACCACCCTTCAATTATGAACTTATTGATTGACAAAGAATTAAAAGGTCAGAACGGTGAAGCTGTAAATGCTATTGTTGATTCTTTTATTGCGGGATGTTTAAAGTACGACATTTATGATTTGGTATCAAAATACCCACAATTCTCGTTAAGTGACATTTATGAGATTGTAAATAAGATAACATCTGTTGAAGATTACAAGACTGAAATTAGTGAAACACCACCACAAATTCAAACAGAAAAACCAAAACAAGACGACAAAAAGTTAGAAACATACAAAGAACAAGAGTTGGTGTTTTATTTTGATAATGACATACCAGGACCTGCGGGTACAAGACCAAATTATGACTCAACTGTGAGTGTGTCGTATGATACAACATATAACAACTATATTGCCAGAAAATCTACAATATTAAATTCTCAACCTGATTCAAGTAAAACTCAAGCAATGGTTGAGTTCTTTAAGGTAATTGAAGATTCATATAATTTAAACAAGGACTTTACTAAAAAATTAGGGGAAACCTTAAAACAAGGAAATAAAGTAAACATAACTATACTTGGTGCAGCATCTTCAGTTGCTACTGCTGCATATAATGTAAAATTGTCTGAAAGACGTATATCTTCAGTTATTAATTGGTTGATAACAATACCGATAGAGGGTGGTGGTAAAATTGGTGATTACATTGATAATAAATCTTTAACAATTAAAGAAATTGCACAGGGGGAAACAGGAACGGTGTCTGATATTAATAATAATTCAGTAAACTGTAATAATGTTCCGAGTGAAGGTGTTGATGCTGAATTTTCACAAGGTGCTATGGCATGTAGAAGAGTTCGTATAAGAATGGACTCTGAAATTATACCACAACCACCAACTACAACAGAAACACCGGCTGAACCAACTACGGATAGTAATGGTGTAACTCAAGAGACTCCAAATGTTGTAAACACAAATACTGTACAAACTACAGAATCAAGAGTTAGACAGGATATAGCTAAGAGAGTGTTGAGAAGAACATTGAGTGAGTGTAACTATTTTGATATGGTACAACAAGACTCACCAGCGGTTTATGAAAGTATTAAAGAAAAGTTCAAATACTTCCAACCTGTATTTCACTCAATCACACCTGAAGGTTTAAATTCAAGATTGACATTCTTACAACAGTGTATGAGACCTGGTGATACAATACCTACAATCCAAAAGGATTCTACAGGTCGTGTTACTAGAGTTTATAACGATGCGTTTAATACTGCGTTTGGTGCTCCACCTGTTTGTGTATTAAGGATTGGGGATTTTTATCATACAAAAATTGTTATTAATTCATTGTCAATAAGATATGAACCATTGATGTTGGACATGAACCCTGAGGGTATTGGTGTTCAACCGATGATTGCAGACATTAGTTTGTCGTTTAACTTTATTGGTGGTGAAGGGTTAAAAGAACCTGTTGCGAAGTTACAAAATGCGTTATCATTTAACTATTATGCAAATACTGAAATGTATGATGATAGAGCCGATGTTACTGATGTTTCAGCATCACAATTTGATGCTCAGATTTTAGAAAGTATAACATTATTAAATGGAAGTACGGACCCAAGAAGAACCACGGAAAACCAAAGGTTGGGTGGTGTTACTATTGGTAACACATTGACAGAAGTTGCTAATGTTGAAACAGGTGCACTTTCAGGTACCTCAGATTATAAACAAATAATGAGAGATATTACCACACATACTAAAGAATATGCGGAATCGGTATTGTCTTCACTTGAGGAGATTAATAATACTTACTTATATGGTGGTTTAAAATTATTTGTAAACTTAAGAGATTATAGTGATGGAACGGTAAACGGTGTTGATACCAACATGTTTGGTAAGAGTGCTTACCTACAAGACAATGTTGATAGTACTTATAATTTCTGTGTGACCACTGTTGATAGTGGGACCTGTCCTTTAATTGATTATGGTAATTTTGGTTTATTTAACAATTCTCTAATTGATAGTTACAAAAATTCAATTAAAAGTTTAATGGAAGAAAAAAAGAACGAGTATGTTCTTAATATGGAAACTAACCTACAACGATTGTCTTCTGATGAAACTACCTTAATTTTTGATATAGACAAATTAAATTATGTTGTAACAGAATCTGCAGGTTCTAATACTGGTAGTGATGGATATCAAACAAAACAGGGAAGTACTGTGATATTTAGTATTTCAGGTACTTCAGATGTTGATGTTTCATCACCTGGTACTCCATTAGATACTTTGGAAGAATTATCTAATGACTTTTCTGTTATAGGTTCTGATATGAGGGAACTATACACCAAGTTAGAATCGTATTATTTGATTACGACTTTTAGTAATGAATGGAATGATAATTTTACTTATAGCGTATATCCTGATAATACTACTCTTAAGAAAAAGAGTGCATTAGTTAGGAGTAGTAAAGAAAAAAGAATAAACTCACCGGCTGAAGTAAGTTTATTTACTTTATTAGGTAAGGATATAAAAGACGATAAAAACAAAGTATTTAATAAACTCATCAACGGTATGACGTTTAAGAACAATAGACAAAAGGAAAGATTTTCAAAAGAGTTGAATGAAATTTTAGATGAGTTACAACTTTACTATGAATCTGCATATGTTGAGTCTGTTAAGGCTTTTGATTCATTTAAGAATGAATACTTTAATAAGAAGTTCTCACAATATTTACCTTATAATCAAGATAAATCAAGAAACTTCACATTCTCTAAGATTGAAGACTCAACACTTTCAAATGACTTAGTAACATTATACGAAACGTTAAATACGGGTGATAAATCTACATTTAATGGTAAAAAAAGACTTAAATAATGCAGTATTATAACAGATATAAAGACTTCTTAATTAATGGTGAACAGACCGTTGTGCCTTTTGTTAGGATTCCATCTAAGCCAACAGACAAAAAATATATCTATCGTGCTGGTAGAAGTAGACTTGATAAGATTTCTCAAGAGATATACTCTACACCATATTTTGGATGGTTGATAATGGTGGCAAATCCTAATTTTGGTGGTTTGGAAACTAATATTCCTGACTCAACAACATTGATTATTCCGTTTCCGTTGATAACTTCTTTACAAGACTATAAGGCGGCATTAGATAACCATTTCTTCTATTATGGCAGGTAATATAAAAAGTAAAAACATTTACGTTGAAAACGACTACGAAAACATTATTTTGGTTGACCCAAATAAAGTAGTCTTGCCTAATGGTCAAGTTGAAGAAAGATTAGTGGACCATGAAGATTTGGTATTTTATGCGAATCTTGAAGCTAAAGTTTTACCGAGAACAAAATTAGCCGTTGGTTCTGATTTAGACGATTCAGTGATTAATACATCAGTTGCGTCTTTAGGTGAACCAGGTTTACAAGAAATTAATTTTTTAAGTCCACGAGGAAAACTCGCTATGGACACAAGTTGGTCTGACCAACAAACGGGTAAAGGTGCTCGTGAAGGTAAGGGTGCAAACCAAACACAAGAATATATCGTAGGACAACAACCTAATCAAAAAATAGTTAGAAAAACGATTAATGCCGAAGACACACAAGGGTTAGGTATTACAAACATTAAAATACAAAACAACGCAGCCTACATTCCTCAAGTAACGATTGAGATGATTGATGTTCAGGGTAGAACATTATTTGAACAAGGTGAACAATCACCTTACTCAGCATTCTTCCAACTTCCATATCCAATCTTTTATTTAACAGTAAAAGGGTATTACGGTAAAGCGGTGAGATATGAATTGATGTTGAAAAAGTTTAATGCAAGATTTGACCCTAATGATGGTAACTATAGGATTACTGTTGAATTAATTGGAAGAACATCAGCAATTTTGGAAGATATAAATGTTCAACATTTATTTACTGCACCAAGAATGTTTGGTAAACAAATCACTAGTAGTGAAGGTTCAACTGCAACAAGTGCTCAACAAGCTCAAGCACAGGCGGGTAATGTAAATTCAACAACTGAAGTCACTATTGAAAATACTACAAGAGGTAGACAGGTTTTGAGTGAGGTATATAGTCAATATAAGGCAAAAGGATTATTGGCGGATGACTTTGAAGAACTAACTTTAAGTGAGTTTGTTTATAGAATTGAATCGTTAGAAAGATATATAAACGAACAGTTTGGTCCGCAAGAACTTGAAGTACTTAATGATATTAAGAGTTATCGAGAAAACTTAGAAAAGTTCAGAAAAGAAGTATTCTCAAGTGTAAGTGGTGCTTTTTTTAATGATTATATTGATGGTTCATTACCAATAGTAGAATCAAAAGATAAAGGTAAAGGGTATGTGTATTATCCATTGAAACCTGCCATTAAAGATAGTGCACAAAAAACACAAAGTGCGAATCTTAAGTTAGAAGAAATTATAAAAAAATATAAAGAAAAACTTGAAGAAAATAATACGTTCGGACTCAATGGTAATTACACTTTAGAAAACCCTGATAATGGAAAAAAAGAAACTGTTAACAGTCAAATTAACTTTTTGATTGATGTAAACAAAATTAAAAAGACAATAGATAAGAATAAGGTTGATTATAGAAAAACTTTTGTTTTAAGAAAAGGAAAAGAACCTACAGAGGTTGAGTTACAAACTTTTAAAGCGACTTTAGAGACTGAACTAAACTTACAAATTCAGGTTTTTGTAAATGGTAATATAGAAACTGAAGTACAACCTTATTATGTTTTTGGTGATTCTTTTGATGAGTCAAATTTCCCTACAGATTCATTCTTGAGTTTGTTGGATAAAATGGAAAGAATATTCAATAAAAATTCACAAAATATTGAAACGAGTCTTTCTCGTACTTTGGCTAGAAAAATTACACGACCAGCTTCAGAAGGTGGATTAGGGTTTAATCCGACTATAAGAAATACTATTGGTGTTATCTGTGCAAATGCTGATGCGTTTTTAAGGTTAATGGATGAGACACACACAAAGGCTTATGAACAAAGAGCAAATCCAATACGACTGACATCAATAATAGACCCTGAAAAAAGTTTTGGTACAGATGCTAAAGATTCACTACAAAAAGTAACTGTTGATGGTAAACTGTCTGAGGATAGTATTGTTTATCCATGGCCACAGTATTTTGAAAATGAAATAGACCAAAATGGTAATTCAAGTTATGTTATCAAATATCCTGGTGACCCACAGTCCTTAACAAGAACAAAAGGTTATTTAACTGATATTTGGCCTGAAATACAATTTGTCGAAGAATATTTAAAAGGTTCGGTACAAAAAGAAATTCAACAAAGTCCTACAGGATTAGCAAATCCGGCTTTAGAAAATGAATATATAGGTGTTGCTGCGGTTGAATTTCCAAACTCAATAGAACCGTATGAAAACTTAACAGAAACTAACTTCTTATATGAAATTTTAGAAAGGTCAATTCTTTCATCTAACTATACTAAGTTGTTTAGACCATCAAGTAATAGTGATGAGATATATGATTTATTGGGTGATTTTGAATACCATAACATTTCAGAGGCGGTTAAGAAGAGTACATCTTTAACAATTAAGTTAAAGAATTTTGCATTCACATATCCAACATTTTTAAGTGAGTTAAGACAACAATCAGTTAGTGGTGAAGGAGATTTATGGACCCAATATTCACAGGGTAATTTTGTAACACCTTACATTAAGTCGTATGTTGACAATCCTGTACAATTATATGATATATCTGTTTTTGAAAACACACCTGAAGTTACAAACGGTTCAACATCAACAGAAAATATTGAAGAATACCTTAAGAAGACAACATCTAGTGAATACACAACATATGATGTATACCCGTTTACTGATTTGAGTTGGGAAAAACAAAATTTAGCAAACGGTTCCAAAGTAAATTCAACGACCGAATCAAACAACACCACAAAAACTTTAGTTTTTAATGAAAACAAAAAAACGATAGCTTCGTTCCTTGTTGGAGATAATACTTACGATAAGACTTTATTTAGCTCTACATATTGGAGAGATAATACAGGACAAAATTCGACACAAGATATATTAAACTTTAATAATTTTATTCAAGGTTCAACATCTACAGGAATAAATCAAATAACTCGTGAAGGTGCTAAAGAATTTTACCAAAATAAAAATTATGAAACACTGTATATAACAGAATCATTTTTAAATTATGGTAATGAATACGGTACGACAGGTATCACATCAACACAAACAACATCATTATTAAACACACCTTATTTTACTAACGCAATTAGTGAATCTGCCGATAGACTAAGACAAAGAACAGATGGACAAAATGTTTATTTTGATTCTTTAGGGTATTTGTTAGTTAATTCTTTACCACTTGCAACATTAAAAGAAAAATATAAATCTTTTAATGATGATGGTGTTGAAACTGAGTTAGATTATGTTTGGTCTGTAATGAGTAAGTTCTCGGCCATTCACAGAATACCATATGCTTGGGTGTTAAAATACGGTTCGATTTGGCATCGTTACAAAACATATGTTGAAGATAATGTAGATATTTTAGATAGTGTTTGGACTGATTATGATTATGCAAATGGTTATGACCCTGTAAACGGTTCATCGACAACAACATATAATATTAGAGATTATTCAGGAGGTACTACAGAAATAACACAACAGTTTAATACTAATCTCACAATACCGACACCAACTGACCTGTCATTAATGAATATTGGTTTATATCCTAAACTAATTAATGACACATATTATTTCTTCACTCAAAGGGAAGTCTTTACAGGTTATACATCTAATGATTGGCAGTTAGCCTACGACAAGAAGATGTATATAGGTAAGATGAATAGTGGTAATATTACTTTTAAGACAGGTGATATTGTAGGTCAACCAAATAGAGGGTTATATATAAACAATTATTTTCAATATATGGATATACAGGACAATGCCGAACGTATTGGTACTGCAATTCAAGACAAACAATACCTACTTTTACCATCGGCAGGATTCTTACCATTCAACCAATCTAAATTTGAGTGTAGTAACAACAATGACAAAATGGTTATTGAAATGACGGGTAATACTTCTGTTTATAATGGTTCAGTTAGAAGTTTATGGTTATCACCTAATTATGGATATTTTAATAATGGTTTAGTTAAAAAACCAACACATCAACAATATTTAAAACAAATATTTACTGGTGATAGTAAACAAGATGCATTTAGAATTGAATCTGATGTTGAGTACTCAAGTATTGAAGAATTGTTCTCTATTTTTGATAAAGACACTTTAGATAAGTTCCAAACTGAATTTTTAAATTTCTGTAAACCTTTAAGTGATGGGATTCAAATGTTGGATGGTGAAACCAATAACTCAACATTCTTTAATGTTGCAAACGCTTCTGATAGAAAATATAGAAACATCCAAACAGTACTATCTGAAATTTTCAGTTTTAGTGGTGATTTTACTAAAACTAGTAGTTCAGATAAAGACAGTTATAAGTTAGCGGTATCACAGATGGATAATACTGTGACATTCATGGAAGAGTTTTTAAGTTATGATGTTGTATTAAAGTTAGGAAATGTTGGTGAGTTCGATAGAAGAGTATTTGGTTCTTTTGTGACACCTACTGATGTAACACAGCCGATTGAGTTTGGAAATTATGTTAATGGTACATTACCTGGTGATGGTTCAGGAATTACATTAATTGATAGTCAGATAAATAATGTTACTCAATGGGACACATTAGAAACGTATGTTGGGTTCTCAACAATATCAGGATTAACATATAGTGACAATGGTTCATATATAACAGATTTCTTTATTGATAATAACATTGACTTTAGTGTTGAAAACATACAACAACTATCGAAAATTATAAAAATATATGCAACACAAAAGTTGTTGAACAATTCAATAACATCTACTCAGTTTAATTCTATTGTACAACAGTTGATTACCGACCAAGTCACTTTTAGAGAGACCATATTAAATAATACATTCACTCAATTAAGAAATAAGTTACCAAATTATAAAGAGTCGAGTACTACAGGTGGGTTAAGTGCTGTTGATGGTAATCAACCAAAACTTGAGATATACTCGACATTAAAATCATTTAATGATAAATGGATTGCTGGTGGTAACTTTAAGACGAGAACACTATTTGAGGACTTTTTATTTTTAGACCGAGCCAACAGAGACATTGGTGATAGTTTTACTATTGATGTTATATCACTAAAAGGTTATTTAAAAGGTAAAGTTGCTAGTAATTCATTGATGAGTTTAATAGGATATATACTGGCAGAAAATAACTTTATATTTATGGCTCTCCCCTCGTATATCAACTTCTATGGTATACAAGAAGCGTCAAAAAATGGGGTACCAACGGTAAACCCTGACATTGCAAACTCTGCGTTTGGTACATTCTTATCTGTAGATTATCAGGACTCGAGACCAAAATTCTTGTGTATGTATGTTGGTAAACCTTCAGAACATTTGGATATGAAGGAAAACAAAAATTCACGATTTAGTAATGATGTTTTTGATTTGAGGAGGGGTAGTAACAATCCGTTGTTAGAAAATCAAACAAATAAAGTGGATTGGAGTAGGTCAAACAAAGTTGTAGGTTTTAATTTAGATTTTGGTATTCGTAATCAAAACATATTCAAATCAATAAGTTTGGACCAAAACCAATATAAAAATACTTCGGAAAGTTTTCAGGTATTAAGTGATATGGCCAATCAGGCTTCGGGGGATAAAGTTGCTCAACAGACGACATCATTATATAATGTTTATAGAACAAGAAGTTACACTTGTAGTGTATCATCTATGGGTAATATGATGATACAACCAACAATGTATTTCAACCTTAGACACGTACCGATGTTCTATGGTCCATACTTTATAACGAATGTAAGTCATGATATAAATGTTAATGGATTTGAAACCAGTTTTGAGGGTATGAGACAACCTATATTCTCATTCCCATCTATTGATAAGTTGGTTATGAGTGTAAATAAAAATCTTCTTAAGAAGTATGAAACAGTCTACCGTAAAAAACAAACACAACAAGAGGCTCAAAACGCAACTAATCAAACCAATAATTCAACATCAACAAATCCTTTAACGCCTGGTGATGAATCTGCGTGTCAGGGTGCAACTAATTATCCTACTTTAACTTTTGTTGATTTTGAAGATACAAGAATTCCTGTAAATGATGTTATTACATATTTAAACAGTATTACTAGATATAGTAGAAATTTAAGGTCATATTGTTTAGGGGTTGGTTATATTGCAAACAAAGGTAATTTAGGTTCGTTTGATTGTACCAATAATAATATAAATGTGGTTTTATCAAATAATTTAAGGTATCAAAATTTAACAGGATTCACTAACGGTCAAGTTTGTGTTAAGGCAACTACTGGTGGTGGTGAAATTAACGCACCTCTGTTTTCATTTGAAAATAAAGAAAACGCAATTAAGTTCTTTATTGAATATAACAATGCTTATAATACATTAATAAACAATCTTGTTGGTATATTGACCACTATTGTGAATGATGATGAGAAGTTGGCAACTGCGTTAACTTACATTTATCTAACAACGTGGAACTCAAATTCAGGTGTTGGTAAAACAGCAACTGAAATAAAACAGATAGTGGATACTAATATAAGTAATGGTACAATAAAACAAGAAGACTTTGATGAAATCAAAGAAAAAATGTTAAGTGCGGTCATAAAAATATTGGCATAATAAGAAAAATTAACTTTTGGTTATATTTATTAATAAAAAAGTTATGGATATTAAAAATCTTTTAGATAACTATCTAAGAAAAGACACACGAATAACTGAGCGTGATGCAGGTAATGGTTATAAGGAAGTGTGTGATTTAGACACGGGAGATTGTTATACAGTTAGAATGAAAGATGGTCTAATTGAAAGAGTGGACAACACAATGAAACTTAATAGAACTCTTAGAGTTGAAACGCCAAGTGGTGTGAAAACACTTTTGAATGGTTAAAAAAAAATACTATGAATAAAAACAATAGACTTTTAAAAGAAATTGAACAGTATAATAAGATAAACAATTATATTGCTGAACAATTTGATACTGCTGGTGGTGAAGACCCTACGGCAACACCTGAAGCTCCTGCAACGGATATGGGTGGAGAAACTGAAGCTGAGACTATACCAGAACCTGTTGATGTTTCATCAGACCCAGATGTGGAAGTAGTTGACGATACTGAAGGTGATGTCCAAACGGATGTTACAGATTCTGAACCGACTGAAGAAAGTGGTACTGAGGAATTAGACATTACTGATTTGGTTACTTCACAAAAAGATATTCAATCAAAACAAGATGAATTCATGAATACTATGTTTGAAAAACTTTCTGATTTGGAAAGTAAGTTAGGTGCTATGGATTCAATTTTTGATAAAATTAACTCTATTGAGAATAAGATTGAAAAGTATAGACAAAAAAGTCCTGAGGAAAAATTACAACTAAGAAGTTTAGATAGTTATCCTTACAATCAAAAATTAAGTGATTTCTTTATGGATAAGCAAGATGAATTTGAAGCAACAGGAAAAAATGAGTATATTTTAACTTCAGACGAAGTTGAGAACTATTCACCTAATGAAATTAGAGATACATTTAACAAATTCGAACAAGACGATAATAAGTTCTAATTTGAAAAAAATATTTTTTGAAAAGACCACTTCGGTGGTCTTTTTTTGTTTACAACCGTTTGACTTATTAGCGAGTTTGATTATTATTAATAGACGATAAAAGAGATAAACTATTAATTTAAAAAAAACAAAAATGAGCAATTCAAGTTTAGATGCCGTATTGGCACAGTACGAGAAAAACACCACATCAATGGGTGGTGGGACAGGAATGTCACAAGATGAGAGAATGAAGAAGTATTTCACTACTATTCTTCAGAAAAATGAAAAAACAGGTCAAAGAAGAGTTAGAATTCTTCCAACTACTGATGGTTCTTCACCATTCAAAGAAGTATGGTACCATGAACTACAAGTTAATGGTCAGTGGATGAAACTTTATGACCCAGGAAAAAACGATGGTGAGCGTTCACCGTTGAATGAGGTTTATGAAGAGTTGATTTCAACAGGTAAAGCTTCAGATAAAGAATTGGCACGTCAGTACCGTTCTCGTAAGTTTTACATCGTAAAGGTAATCGACAGAGACCGTGAAGAAGATGGTGTTAAGTTTTGGAGATTTAAGGACAACTACAAACAAGAAGGTATCTTGGACAAAATCATTCCAATTTGGAGACAAAAGGGTGATATTACTGACGCAACTAATGGTCGTGACCTTATCATCGAATTAACAAAGGCTAAGACTCCTGCGGGTAAAGAGTATACTATTACTCAAACAATTATGTATGATGACCCAACTCCACTTCATGATGATGTATCACAAGTTAAAGAGTGGTTAGAAGACGAATTGACTTGGGCTGATGTTTATTCACAAAAACCTGTAGAATATTTAGAGGCAGTGGCTCGTGGAGAAACACCTGTATGGGACAGTGAAGCTAAGAAATACGTTTACGGTGATAGCGAAACTTCAGAAATGACAATGGGTGGGGCAAGAACTCAAGAGAGAACACAAGACCCACAAGACAGTATGGAGGTTGACGAGGACCTACCATTCTAAAAATACAAACATGATGGTGCAGGCAATGTCTGCACCATCTTTATTATTTAAAAATTATGGCAATTAAGAAAAAAGATTTCGGTAGTATTAAAAAGAAGTTTTCAACTTCTGCCAAATTTAAACCTCAGAGGTTTTTTGATTTGGGTAAAGATTTTTTGGATGCAGTAGGTGTTCCTGGTCCTGCAATGGGACATTTGAATATGTTTTTAGGACACTCTGACACGGGTAAAACAACAGCGTTAGTTAAAACTGCGGTTGATGCTCAGAAGAAAGATGTTCTTCCTGTTTTTATTATTACTGAACAGAAATGGTCTTTTGAACACGCAAAACTTATGGGTTTTGAATGTGAAGAAGTTGTCGATGAAGAAACGGGTGAATTGGATTGGGATGGATTTTTCCTATTCAATAACAACTTTGAATATATTGAACAAATTACAGATTACATCAACGAATTGTTGGATGCTCAAGAAAAGGGTGAATTAGAATATGATTTACTATTCTTGTGGGACTCTGTAGGTTCTGTACCTTGTAAGATGACTTATGAAGGTAAAGGTGGTAAACAACACAACGCAGCAGTGTTGGCGGATAAGATTGGTATGGGTATCAACCAAAGAATATCAGGTTCAAGAAAATCTGAATCAAAACATGAAAACTCTTTGGTAATTGTTAACCAACCTTGGGTTGAGTTACCTGACAATCCGTTTGGTCAACCAAAAATTAAGGCTAAAGGTGGTGAGGCGATTTGGTTAAACTCCTCTTTGGTATTTTTGTTTGGTAATCAGAAAGGTGCGGGAACAACTAAAATTTCCGCAGTCAAAGACAAAAGAAAAGTTAAGTTTGCAACAAGAACAAAAGTTTCTGTTATGAAAAACCACATTAATGGTTTGGGGTATGAAGACGGAAAAATTCTTGTTACAGCACACGGATTCTTAGCAGGTAAAGACCCTGCAGAAGAAAAGAAATCGATTGAATCTTACAAATCAGAACAATCAGAATATTGGAAAGACATCATTGGTACAGGTGGTGATTTTAGGTTAGAAGAAGAAACGTTGGACTCTTAATAAAACAAAAGTGACAAAAACGTTATTAGTTGATGGAGATAACTTATTTAAGATTGGTTTTCACGGTGTAAGAGATTACTACCATGAAGGTAATCATATAGGTGGAATATTCCACTTCATCAACGTACTCAAAAAGTTTTTAGAGGAGCATAATTACGATAAGGTAATTGTCTTTTGGGATGGTAATAACAATGCCACCCAAAGACGTGCTCTATATCCTCAATACAAGGACAATAGACGTGAGACGATGAATGAGATAAAGAAACAGTCGTTCTATCACCAGAAGTCTCGTGTGCGTCTGTATTTGGAAGAAATGTTCATACGTCAAGTCACACTTGATGGTTGTGAATCAGATGATTCAATTTCATATTATTGTAAAATATCTGAAGATGAAAACAAAACTATATTTTCATCAGATAAAGATTTAACACAACTAATTTCAGATAAAGTACAAATTTATTCACCACTTAAGAAAGAATACATCAAAAGAGGTGATAAGGTTAAATTTGGTACCATAGAGGTTATTCCTGAAAATGTGGTAACACTTAAAGTTATTACTGGTGACAAATCAGATAATATTGATGGTATTTTAAGAATGGGTGAAAAAACTGTTTTGAAATTTTTTCCTGAGATAGTTGACAGTCCCACTTCTATTGACAATATTTTAAACCGAGCTGAGGAGTTAGTTAAAGAAGAAAAGAAAAACAAAACTTTAATTAACCTAATTGAAGGAACAACAAAGAATGGTACTTTTGGAAAACAAATTTTAGATATTAACAAGAAAATTGTAGATTTGTCAAACCCTTTAATAACTGAAGATGGAAAAGAAGAAATAGAATTATACTATCGAGAAGACTTGGACCCTGAAGGTAGGGGGTACAAAAACCTAATAAAGTACATGATGGAAGATGGACTTTTCAAATACCTACCAAAAAAAGACAACGCTTGGGTTGAATTCCTACAACCTTTTATGAAACTCACAAGAAAAGAAAAAAGAAGATTTAAAAACAAAAATTAAAATTATGAAAGAACAGAATGATGTAGTAAAGCTTGAGTTCTTATTGAAGTTAAATGAGAACATCGTAGTACAACGTTACTTCAACGTCAGAGGGTATAATCCTGACGCTCGTAAAAGTTTAGATTTGATTGAAACTATTCATGACATTATTGACGATGTTAAGAAAGATTTGACAAACAAATCATGTTATTACTTACTCGAAAATTACGAGCAAATTGTAGTTGATGAAGAGATTTTGAACACCTCAAATACTGACGGTCCTGAGAACTTTTACATGACAATTAAGATTGGAGATGAGACAATTTGTCAGTCTTGTTGGGATGCTAAAGTATACCCTCCGAAGGTAAGATATACCGTTGACATACGCCCAAGACTAAAAAATATACTTCGTATGTTGACTGACATTTTTTCAACTGAAAATTTAACTCATGAATATATGGGATATTCGTTAAATTAACCATATTTATTAAAACTCACACAAACTAAACTTCATTAGAAATTATGTCAGACGAAAAGAATTTTGGATACCTAGGAAACACATTTCAAATACAACTATTAAATAATATCATCTTATATAAGGATTTTGCTAATTCAATCGTAGATGTTCTAGACCCAAAGTACTTCGACAATCAATACTTTCGTTTGATAATGCAAATGGTCAAGGAGTATTATGTTAAGTATGAACACGCTCCTACTTTTGAAACATTAGAACAACTCACTAAGAGTGAAATTTCTTCACCTATGGCTCAGAAAATGGTTCTGGACATGTTGTCACAGGTAAAAGACGCACCTTTTCAGGGTCATCAGTTTGTACAAGAAAAGTCACTAAAGTTCTGTAAACAACAAGAATTACAGAAGGTTATGGGTAAAGCTCAAAAAATTATCGATAAGGGTGATTTTGAGAGTTATGACAAACTTGAAGAGATGGTTAGGGAAGCACTACAAGTGGGTGAATTAAATCAAGGTATTGATGACGTTTTCTCTAATTTGGACCAAGTACTTCAGGATGATTTTAGACATCCAATTCCGATTGGAATACCTGGTATTGATAACTGTCTAAAGGGTGGTTTAGCTAAAGGTGAAATTGGAGTAATATTAGCACCGACAGGTGTAGGTAAAACTACAGTATTAACCAAGATTGCAAACCACGGATTTAACTTAGGTTACAACGTTTTACAAATATTTTTTGAGGACAACCCAAAAATTATTCAGAGAAAACATTTCACACTTTGGACAGGTATTGCCCCTGACAATTTGTCTTTACACAAAGATGAGGTGTTAGACAAAGTAAAATCAATTCAGGATACAACACCAAACAAGTTAACCTTGAAAAAATTACCTTCAGATACTTTGACAATGAATCAGGTAAAAAATCAAATCAGAAAGATGATTGCTGAGGGTAATAAAATCGATATGGTGGTATTAGATTACATCGATTGTATCATGCCAGATAAGAACTTAGGTGATGAATGGAAGAGTGAAGGTTCAGTAATGAGAGGTTTTGAAGCGATGTGTCATGAATTGGATTTGGCTGGTTGGACAGCAACTCAAGGTAACCGTTCATCAATATCTTCAGATGTGGTAACAACAGACCAAATGGGTGGTTCTATTAAGAAAGCACAAGTTGGTCACGTAATCATATCTGTAGCTAAGTCTCTACAACAAAAAGAGATGAATTTAGCCACAATCGCAATCACAAAATCACGTATCGGTAAAGATGGTATTGTATTTGAAAATTGTAAGTTCGATAATGAATTACTTGAAATCGATACTGAACAAAGTGTGACTTTCTTAGGTTTAGAAGAACAGAAGGAAGAGAAAAATAGACTGAGAATCAAAGAGTTGCTTGACAAACGTAAGCAACAAAATCAACTATAATTAAAGAAAAGAATATGGATAACCTCGTAAATTTAGAAGAAAAAGATGCTCGTTTCGTAATTAAACGAAGTGGGGAAAAAGTTTTATTTGAAGAAGAAAAAATTAAAAATGCGGTAACCAAAGCAATGAACAGTATTGATAAGGTTGACCATGAAATGGCTGAAAAAATTGCAAGAATTGCCAGAAAAAGTTTATTCAGAGAGGACAAAGATAGAGTACCTCATGTTGATGAAATCCATGAGATGGTTGAGAATAAGTTGATGGATAACGGTCTAAATGATGTTGCTAGAGAGTACATTATTTATCGTTCTAAACATAGACCTGACATCTTCTCTAAAAGATTAAATTTGAAACCTTATGAATACCCTGAGTTGGTAGAATATGTAGATGCTATTAGACACTCATATTGGGTACACACTGAGTTTAACTTCACATCAGATATTCAGGACTTTAAAGTACACTTATCAGATGCAGAAAGAACGGCAGTACAAAGAGCAATGTTGGCTATTTCACAAATTGAAATTGCGGTAAAAACATTTTGGGGTGACATTTATAAGAGAATGCCAAAACCTGAAATTGGTAATGTTGGAGCAACATTCGCTGAGTCTGAAGTAAGACACGCAGACGCTTATTCTAACTTAATTCAAGTATTAGGATTGAATAGTGAGTTCGAAAGTCTACTACAAGTTCCTGCAATCAGAAAAAGAATCAAGTATTTAGAAAAATCAATTATTCACTCAAAGTCAGTTGAAAACAGAGATTACTTTGAGTCGGTAGTATTATTCTCAATGTTTGTAGAAAACGTTTCATTGTTCTCACAATTCCTTGTTATTATGTCATTTAACAAACACAAAAACATGTTGAAAGGTATGAGTAATGCGGTTGAAGCAACTTCAAAAGAAGAAAACATTCACGCTGAGTTTGGATTTGATTTAGTTAACCTAATTAAAAAAGAAAACCCATCATGGTGGACACCTGAATTAGTTGAAGATTTGATTGATGCGACTATGGAAGCGTTTAGTGCTGAGTCAGATATTGTTGATTGGATTTTTGAAGAGGGAGATTTAGATTTCTTAACTAAATCACAAACAATAGAGTTTATTAAACACCGTTTTAATCTATCATTAAACTCTATAGGTATTGACAGTATTTTCCATGTTGATGAAAAACTATTAGAAACTACTGAATGGTTTGATGATGAGATTCTAACAACAAAACATACAGATTTCTTCAATAAGAGAAGTATCAATTACAGTAAGAAAAGTAAGTCAATTACACATAACGACTTGTTTTAACAAAAAATTAAAAATAAAAAATGAATAATAGAAAAGATTTCGATTGGATTAACGATGAATCAATCACGTTTCTCCGTAGAGGGTATTTAAGTGAAGGTGAACAACCTTTGGATAGAATTAGAACTATTGCAGACCATGCAGAAAAACTATTAGGTATTGAAGGGTTTGCCGATAAATTTTACGACTATATGGGTAAAGGATGGTATTCACTATCATCACCTGTTTGGGCAAACTTTGGAAAAAAGAGGGGTTTACCTGTAAGTTGTTTTGGTTCTAATATTGGTGATAATATTGAGTCTATCTTATATACACAAGCGGAAGTTGGAGAAATGAGTAAGATGGGTGGTGGTACTTCAGGATACTTCGGAAACATTCGTGGAAGAGGTGCTGAGATTACCGACAACGGACACGCACCTGGTTCAGTACACTTCATGAATTTGTTTGAAAGTGTTGTAGATAACATTTCCCAAGGTTCAACACGTAGAGGTAGATTTTCACCATATCTTCCTGTAGAACATCCTGATATTATGGAATTCCTTGAGATTGGTACTGAAGGAGCACCTATCCAAGATTTGACACACGCGGTTACTGTTACTGACCAATTCATGAAAGAAATGATTGAAGGTGACGAAGAAAAGAGAGCGACATGGGCTAAGGTAATTCAGAGACGTGGTGAGATTGGGTATCCATACATTATGTTCCATGATACCATGAACAATAAGGCGCCTGAGGTTTATAAAGACAAAGGTATGAAGATTTATAATTCAAATCTTTGTTCTGAAATTGCTCTTCATAACTCAGAAGAAGAATCATTTGTTTGTGTTCTTTCATCTATGAATGTACTTTATTATGATGAGTGGAAAGACACAGATGCGGTTGAGACTATGACAATGTTCTTAGATGCTGTTGTTACTGAATTCTTAACAAAGATTGAAGACATTCGTGACAATGGTACCATTGAAGGTAAAAGAGCATTCTTTTATTTAGAAAAGGCATACAATTTTGCTAAAAGACAAAGAGCATTAGGTTTAGGTGTATTGGGTTGGCACTCACTACTTCAATCAAAAGGATTGGCTTTTGATACAAGAGAAACGGCAAGATTAAACGTTGAGGTGTTTAAACTTATTAAAAATAAATCATACAAAGCGTCAGAAGAATTGGCTAAAATGTTTGGTGAACCTGAAACTTTGATTGGGTACGGTAGAAGAAATGTTACATTGAATGCTATTGCACCAACAACATCATCTGCCTTTATCTTAGGTCAAGTATCACAATCAATCGAACCAATTTGGTCTAATTGTTATGTGAAGGATGTTGCTAAAATGAAGGTGACTATTAAAAATCCAATACTTAAAAATCTATTGGTTGAATTAGGTAAAGACACTAAAGAGGTTTGGAACAGTATTAAGAAGGCTGACGGTTCAGTTCAACATTTGGATTTCTTAACTGACGAACAAAAAGATGTGTTTAGAACTTTTTCTGAAATTAACCAAGCATCAATTATCAATATGGCTGCGGTTCGTCAAGATTACATCGACCAAGCACAGTCGTTGAACTTAATGATTTCACCTGACATGCCAACTAAGGATGTTAACAAACTTCTAATCGACGCATGGCAGTTGGGAGTTAAGACATTATACTATCAACACTCAATGAATTCGGCTCAAGCTTTCGCAAGAAAGAAATTGGGATTGAACGACCTTCAGTGTGTTGCGTGTGAAGGATAATTGTTAAAAATAACAACTTATAATAATAAAGAGGACTTCGGTCCTCTTTTTTTTATAATTTATTAGACTAATATATTTATGTATAATGGCAGATGGTTTTACATACGGTGTTAATTTCCCTTTTAGGGATAGTTTACAAGGAAAGTATTTATCTCTTTCACAGAGTAGTGTTGAAGAGATAAGGACGGACCTTTTACATTTAATTCTTACTAAAAAGGGTACTAGATACTACCTACCTGACTTTGGTACGAGGATATATGAATTTATATTCGAACCAATGGATGGACCAACATTTGAAGCCATTAAGGCAGATATCAGAGAGGCGGTAGATAAATTCATTCCAAATTTGACAATAAAAGACATCACCTTAACACCATATATTGACGATTTAGAGGCACAAGGTGAGTTGAATTATGAGAAGATTGGTGGTGCGGTTTATAGAATACCTGGAAAAGGGACTGAAGAATACACAGCAAAATTAAGAATTGATTACAGTGTTGATGATAAGGCATTTGAGTCAAAAGATTTTATAATTATCAATATTTAATAGTATATGGCAAATAAAAAAATATCTTATACTGAAAGAGATTTTGAAGGTTTAAGACAGGACCTCATAAATTACACTAGACAATACTATCCTGAACTTATTGATAATTTCAATGATGCTTCAGTATTTTCTGTATTCTTAGACCTTAACGCAGCCATTGGTGATAACTTACATTACCACATTGACCGTAGTATCCAAGAGACTGTATTACAATATGCACAACAGCGTTCATCTGTTTATAACATTGCAAGAACATACGGATTAAAAATACCTGGTTACAGACCTTCAGTTTCTATGGTAGATTTTTCAATCACTGTACCAGCATTTGGTGATAAAGAAGATGCAAGATATTTGGGTATTCTAAGAGCGGGTTCTCAAGTTGTTGGTGGAGGACAAACATTTGAAAATGTTTATGACATTGATTTTGCCTCACCATATAATAATAGTGGGTTTCCAAATAGAATCAAAATTCCTAATTTTGATTCCAATAATAAACTAATTAACTACACCATAACAAAAAGAGAAACTGTCGTTAATGGTATAACAAAAGTTTTTAAACAGGTTATCAATCCAAGTGATGTTATTCCTTTTTATGAAATATTTTTACCTGAAAGAAATGTTTTAGGTATAACTTCAGTAATACAAAAGGATGGGACAAATTATCAAGCCACACCAACATATTCAGAATTTATAAGTTCACCTAATAAATGGTATGAGGTTGATGCATTAGCTGAGTCAAGAGTGTTTATTGAGGACCCAACAAAACCTGCAGATTCTGCTGGTGTTAAAGTTGGTAAGTGGTTAGAAACAGATAATAGATTTATTTCAGAATATACACCTGAAGGTTTCTTAAAGATGACTTTTGGTGGTGGTACAACAACTCCTGACCAACAATTAGCACAATTCTCACAAACAGGTATTCCGATGAGAATTCAAGATTACCAAAATAATATTGGTTTAGGTCTTACAGTTACACCAAATACTACATTGTTCATTCAATATAGAATTGGTGGTGGTACATCATCAAATATTGGTGTTAATGCTATTAATCAATTAGGTACTATTAACTTCTCAGTAAATGGACCTTCAGACAGTGTTAACCAAACAGTTAGTAATTCATTAACTGTGAATAATGTTACCGCAGCTATTGGTGGTGCTAATCAACCAACAACTGAAGAAGTAAGAAACATGGTTGGTTTTAACTTCTCATCACAAAAAAGAGCAGTTACGGTAAATGATTATCAAACATTGATTGCAACAATGCCTGGTAAATTCGGGGCACCTGCTAAAGTAGGGATTACTGAAAACAATAATAAAATAGTTGTTCAAATGTTGGCTTACGATGCTGATGGTCAATTAACCGAAGTGTTGTCTAATACATTAAGAAATAATGTGGCGACTTATTTATCAAACTATAGAATGATAAATGACTATGTTGAAATTACAAGTGCTCAAGTTATTGATTTAGCGTTTGATTTATCTGTTGTATTTGAGTCAACACAAAATCAGGGTCAAGTAATTACAGAAATTGTAAATCAACTTTCACAATATATGAGTTCATTGAACCGAGAATTAGGTCAAAATTTAAATGTATCAGAAGTTAGAAGAATAGTACAAGACGTTTCAGGTGTTATCTCATTATCAGATATTAGTATCTTTAATAGGACGGGTGGGGATTACTCGTCATCACAAACATCACAAAGATATTCTAACTCGGCAACAAAACAAATTGAATTGATTGACGATACTATTTTTGCTCAACCTAATCAAATTTATCAGGTTAGATTCCCGAATAAAGACATTACTGTTAGAGTTAAGGACTTAAAGGGTGTTTCTTTCTCATAAGATAGTTTACATACACGAAACAACTTTTATTTTTAAAATTGGATAGATAAATATTTATCTTAAAAGTCGCATATGCCCAAGTCATACAGAATACGAACACAACCAGGTGTTGACAAAAATATTAAAGTAGAAGTTTCACAAGATTTTGATTTTCTTGAGATATTATCTTTAAAGTTAAGACAAGAAGATGTTTATACTAGATTTTGTGCAGACTATGGTGTTGTAGTTGGTCGTGTAATCACAAACGGTGGTTACGGGTTACCTAATGCTAAGGTTTCTGTTTTTGTACCTTTAGATAGTGTAGATGAGAATGACCCGATTATTTCCACACTGTATCCGTATAAAAACATAGGTCAAAAAAATGAAGATGGATATAGATACAATCTTTTACCGTATGAACAAAGTTATGGTGGACATACACCAACGGGAACATTTCCAACTGAAGATGATATTCTAACAAGACAAGAAGTTTTAGAAGTATATGAAAAATATTACAAATATACGGTAAAAACAAATGAGTCTGGTGACTTTATGATTATTGGTGTTCCTTTAGGAATTCAAAAGGTCGTTATGGACCTTGATTTGTCTGATATGGGTTGTTTCTCATTGAGACCTTCAGATTTAATTAGAATGGGTTTAGCCACAGATGGTCAAGTAGCGGGTCAACAGTTCAGAGCTTCAACAGACTTAGAAACACTCCCACAAATTATAAATGCGGTGAAAGATGTTGATGTTGCTTCTTTTTGGGGTCAAGAAGACTTATGTACGATAGGTATTAGTCGTGTTGATTTTGACTTAAGAGACTACGGTGTTGATATAAAACCACATGCAATTTTCATGGGTTCATTATTTTCTAATACGGATGAAGATGGTATAAAAGAAAATTGTGCACCAAAACGAAGTACGGGTAAATTATGTGAAATGGTAACTTCACCTGGTAAAATATTAGCCATTAGACATACAATAGACAGTTATAAAGAAGATAACAATGAGTTTTATCCAATATTAGAAGAATATAAGTTAGAAAATGGTGGTAATATTATTGATTCAGATGGTACGTGGTTAGTTGAAGTCCCAATGAATTTAGATTATGTGGTGACCAACGAATTCGGAGAACAAGTTTTATCTAGCGACCCATCTATTGGTATTCCAACAAAAGGTAAATATAGATTTAAAATTGAATATCAAAATGAAGGTGGGTTACAAAACGAATTTCAAAGAGCAAATTACTTAGTGCCAAATGTTAGAGAATATGTCAAGACTAACAACCCAAAAGACCCAGGTATTGATTCCAATAAATCATATGCCTTTTCACTTGATTGGAAGGATTATGCGGATACTGACCTAAATGGTGGTATTACAATATATGGACGTAAGATGATACAAGAGGCTATTGATTGTAAGGACCGTTTTTATGAGTTTAATTATAATAAAGTATATACAGTTTCTTCACACATTGACCGTTTTAAATATGGATTAGGGGACTTAAAACATATAGGTATTAAAAATATTGATGATAGTATATGTAAATCTAGTGTTAATAGATTTCCAGTGAATGACGGTGAACAAAATTCAGGAAATCTTTTTTTCTTTGATTTATTGATGTTATTATTAAAGGTAATTTTTATACCTTTAATTTTAGTGATGCATATAGTCTATATGATTTACGGTATCATAGCATTAGTTATTAATTTATTTATATGGCTTATTAACACCTTTAGTTTAGATTCATCTAAACCAAAAATTTCATATGTAAAACAACAAAAACTAACTCTACCAATGATATCTTATCCTGATTGTGAGAGTTGTCCGTGTGACCCACAAACTATTGATGCTCCAAAATCTAGTCCTGTCGGTGCTAACCAATCACTTTTAGCAAATATAAATGATAGAGGGTTTTATAACACATTTACTAACCAAGATGAAGAGTTTAATAACAATATGAAATGGATATTGGCAGGTAATGAAAGTGGTAATTTACAAAGAGTTCCATTTTATAAAGAAGGTATTAAAAAGTTAGGATATACTACTGGACCTACTTTAGCTCAAAAAATTAATTTATTAAATCAAAGGTCAAGATATTTTGTTAAAGAAGCGTTTGACTATCAAAATGGAGTTGCTGGTGCAACTAATAAGGAAGCAAATATAATTAAAACTACAGTAAAAAATAATAAACCTGGCACTAATACAGCTGATTATTCAGAAGACCCATTATATGATAATGTAATGGTTTTATTTTGTGATTCTAATACCCTATCAACTTTAGGTGTGGGTACTATATTGACTTTTAGTGATATTGAATCAATTAACGACCCTAATACTACGGGTGCAACAGAAAACCAATATGGTAACACTTCAGTTACAGGTACAACAAAATATGATAAAAATAATTTAGTTACTGCTACTATTGATAATATATTACCAGATGGTACCAAAAAAACCACAACACTAAAAATATTATCTGATGAAAATGAAAAATATTACAATTTTAAATCAGGGGTTGAATATTTTCAGATAATCACAGGAGGTACCGTATCTGAATATCGTACAATATTAAATAATATACCATCTAATGATAGAAAACATTCAGTAATAAATAATTATATTATTAATTACACACAACAATATTTTTATAAAAATGGACTTATTGTTTCTCAAAGTAATAGCGGTTTTGGTTCTGTAAAACCTGTTGATAAGCTTAAAGATAGTGCAAGTTATGAGATAATATTTTTAACAAGAGGTGTAGACCCATACACTAAGAGACAAAATATTGAATATGATTTATCACAGTTGTTTGGGTTAAAATTCGGTAACATTACAGTTGAAGGTAATTACTTACTTAATATTCCGATACAAGAAACGGATATTAATAAAGTTAATACATATTATGATTATAAATCACCTGAGTCTCATAATATTAGTAATAATACCAATAATACTGTATTATTTCATCCTTCATACACTTTTACTGCCGACACTAACAATTTCACAGCATTTACAAGTTTAGAATTATGTAGGTATTCATCTATGGATGAAAGTAAAAAAGATTTTTATGCTGCACCAAATGATTCTCCACACACACCAAGAAAATATAGTGATACCCCGACATCGACATGGGGTGGTATTAAAAGTGAAAACGCTTCTGATAATACCATTAATGGACAATTCAGATATGATGGTGCTGGATTATTATCAATTTTTAAGAATTCCGGTGTTTTCCCCGATGATGGAAGATTCTTTAGTCCTGTATATTATAACGGTAATAGGGTGTTTAACACAAATAATGCTTATAATTATGGTAATAACTATAATGGTAACATTGGTAATAATGGTATTTCTATTAACAACAGTAGTCGTATAGTATTTAGAAGTGATAGGTTACCAACATCGGACCAAGTTGAAAATCATTACCAATCATCATTCCCTTTACATCAAAATCAAAAATTTGCGATTTACACATTAAATGATGAAGGAGGTACTGTTGTTAGTCCTAACTTTGAATCAAATCAGAATTACAAAGGTACTGAAAGTGTTGATTTTTCAGGTTCCACACCATATGATAGTGTGATAAGTTCATTATCTTGTGGTGGTATGGTAGTTACTGGTGCCTATGAAGGATATGGTACAAATCTTACCATAAATAAAGAAAAAAATAAAACTTTAATTACAAGACAAGAAAAAGTCGTTGGAGGATGTTATATATTAGTTAATACTCCAATAGTTACGCTTATTGAAGATGCTAACTTATTCATTGAATGGCAGGCGAGATATAGAATAATGTATGCCGCTTGTCAAGGAGCCTTTGCTCACATGTTCCAAAACAACTGGGTTAATGGTACATTGTATATGCCAACATTTAACAAGGGTGCCATTTTTAATAGTGATAATGAAGTAAAGAGGTATACATATTGTGGAAGTCCTGAAAGTTTTGTCACAAACCCTGATGGTGAAAAATCTTCAGGTGCGGGTCCTATATATTTCAATAATCAAACGAACAATTTCTACTATAAAAGTACTAAATATTTAATAACTCAAGATAAATTTATTGGTCAACCTGAGTACGTTGGATTACGTAACTTATATGGTTTTCTTCCATTTGGTGCAACTAATGAATATAATATTTGGTACCCAACAACTATTATGGATTTAGGTCCTAGAGACCAATTCACAAAACAAATATGTTTTGACCCTAATTTTGAAGGATATTTAGTGGATTCATTAAAATCAACATCGTATCAAGATACGGGTGATATTTTAAATATTTTTGTAATATCTCGTATAACCAATAGTGGATTTTTAAGTAACCTTTTTAATGCTAAAGACTCATCTATCAACAGCTATTTCAGTAGAGACGGTGACAGGATTGATGGTGATATGGCTCAGATGTGGAGTATAAACAGTGAGTTTGGTATAACTCCTTTTTTAGGTTCTAGTGAAGTTTATACCGATGATAGAATTTTTGTTAGTCAGGTAAAAATTAATAGTAAGGGTGATGAAGCACCACTGTTTGGTATATTCTTTACCGGTAGTACTGAGTTACGAAATTTACTAACTCCTGGTAAAACAGAATATACAAATTTTGGATACCCTAATACACAAGAAGTTCCTTTCTATAGATGGTCTCAAGTAAATGAAGATATTATACCGGCTAAAGAATCTATATTTGGTACCGAGTATAATAATTGGGATACTACAAGAAGGGCTGGTGTTAATGCTACAGATGGCTCAAACTCAAACGGTAGGTTATTATCTAAAAAATATCAAACATTAGATTTTGATAGTAATGATTTATATTTTAAACCAAATAATGGTGATAATTTAGGTTACATATACAATCTTAATAGTAGTGGTAAATTAATAACATCATACCCTACTGGTCAATCAAACAGATTTTTAGTGGGGGCACCATTCCATTTTTACTTTGGATTAAGAAAAGGTAAAAGTGCCATGAACCGATTCATTACAAAATATATGATATAATGGGTAATCAAAACGAAATAATATATATTCCAGGTTCTAAAAGGTTTAAAGGTAATTCAGATAAAGAATTATTTATCCAAGTTCCTTTTAAATCAACTCAGCAGAATTATACTCAAGGTGACCGAACAGTACTCTTGAATTTAGCTCAAAGATTTGACGAGGAAAGACAACAAAGTAATATCTTTAGAATTGCGGGTAAAATAACAAATATTATAAATAATAGTGTTAGTGGTAAAACTACATATAACCCTTTTAAAAATGACTTATATTATTTAAATCCTGAAAAAACTATAAATGACGCTAAAGGAATACCTGAAGATGAAGTTTGGAGAGGATACCCACAATATAAAGAGTTTACCTTTGTTAGGGAGCAAGGAATATCAGGACATACTACTTTTATACCTAAAAGTTCGTCAACTTATAATTGGAACATTTATATATCATATCCGTTTAGTAGTGATACGAAACAAAAAATAAGTTATACAAGTTCAAGGTTTGGTACTACTGTTGGTGCTAAAGAAGTATCTGAAGGGATACCATTTATTATACAAAATACGTTTTTTAATGGTAAACCAATGATAACTTTTTATTGTTCAATGGACCATAATTTAAGTATTGGTGAATATGTTAAATTAAGTTTTACGGTTAATGGTAAAGATACTTTTTCGGTATTTTCATTAGGTGATGAATATTACGATTCAGAAAGAAGAGTATTCTCAATTTATAATATTGGGTATGGGAGTGGTAATTTTCAAGACAATACTACAGGTACGTTAAAGAGAATTATAGATATAAATAATACGGGTGAGACCACATCAAAATATTATATCAGGTTACATAAATTATTAACAAGTGGTGATGAAGCTGATTTAGTTAAAGGTGGTTTTGAAAATACTGCCTTTACAACACGAAGAAAATTAGAGTATAGTGGGTTGACACCAAACAGGGTACAAAGAATATCTTACAAACAGGGTAATCAAGTTTTTACTTTTTCATTTGATAAAGATATTGACATTACAGGACTAAAAGATAACAACTCAAAACCTGTTACAGATTTATTTGTGACTATTTTAAATAAAGGTTATATGGGTTGGTTTAATAAACCATATTCACAAAACGATAATACTGCTATTGACATTGGTTGGGAATTTAATTTTGATAGTATAACTCAAGACGATTGGTGGAATCACGATTCGTTAGACAACAAAGATAACATACCCGTCGCTTCTTATGTAAAAGATAGTTTTACATTTTACTACAATCAAACATTAACTGAAGGACATGTTTTAAAGGGTGACATTTGTGAATGGAATGATTATGAACAAAAAGAGATTATATTATCACCATTGTATCACAAATATAGTTTTAACCCCGAGATTTTCCAAAATAATAGTTCAGTTGACAATCCTTCAGGTTATGCTTATCGACCACACTATCAGGTTCCTATAAGGGCTTTTTCTGATTATATTGAGACAGGAAATAAGAATGAAATTGATAATGTGCCTGAATATTCATATTACTCACAAAATGATAACCAATGGAGGTGGAGAGACCTTTATCCTTACGGTTTTACAGATGGAGATGGTATTGGTGTTGATAATCCTTTTATTAATAATTCACATTATCCATTTAAAAATATTCTTTTCTTACAAACACCAATACTAAGAAACACTGAGGGTATTTATTATCAAACAATAAATCTACCAATAGTTGATGACTGTGAATAATTATCGTATTACAATATCGCCAAATACCCAACAACTTAACATTCCGATACAGTTAGATTTTGATAATTTAGGTAAGGAACAGGGTTTTGTTGAATATGAAGAATATGCAATTAATGAAGTAATTAACCCTGCTCAGGATTTTGAGGTTACAAGATTTCCACATTCTTTTTGGGATGAAAATCAAACAAGGACAGACATCAATTACAATTTTTACTTTTTCGATAATAGTATAAGACTCACGGCAACGACTAGTTGTGATGAATGGACTAATTCATATTCGGGTGCGGGATTTAACAATGATGAAGTTTATTATTATGCGAATTCTTTTACTAATAGCTTTTTCAAATTGGATTTTTATGATAATAAATCGTCAGAAAATCAAAAAATATATTTTACAGTTATAATACCAGTACAACAAGGTAAGACTCAAACGGTTGATTTATCACTTACAACAGTACAGAATGATATAGAGATAAAAAAACCAGAATATCAATTAGACTATATTGGTGACAAAGAAGGGTTTTTTATTTATTGGTTAAAAAATACCGACTATTTGGATATTCGTGAGTTCTATATGAGTGCTAAGTTTTTTAATGCTAAGACTGGAGAATTTGTAAGAATGATGAATCAATGTCAAGGAGAATTAACTCAAAAATATACATTTAATAAGGATTATAAATTCTACTATAAATGTATCTTAGATTATGATAACTATGAATATAGTATGTACTCAGAAGACGAACAAGGAAATTTAACAAGAGTTGGTACTGAGAGTGACCCAATAAAATGGTATGAATATGTAAACCCATCATAATGAATACAGATACACAATATATCAGAATATCACCCGAAGTTTTAAGTAGTGATATTGTAAATGAAACTCTTAGTGGTAATACTTTTGGGGTGTACTCAGGTATGTCTGAAATTCTAAGTGGTGGTACGGGTGGTAGTAGTTTATTAACAGGTTTAACGATACCTGTTGTGTTTACTGAGACATTTAATGATATGGGATACTATTCTCCTTTTGACGGTCTTATGTTACAATACAACGTAATCACCAACTTCTTATATTCAGCAACTACCGCCAACAAATATAATATTACTTTATATAATACTTCTGATGAATTTATTGGTGTAAATCAATTTTCAACATATCGGGTTGATTGGGGTGATGGTACTAATGTTGAGAACATGACACTATCGAGTATTACTCACAATTACCAACAGATTATAGGTGATTATGATATCAAACTTATACAAACAAATCCGTGGGGTACTACAACAATTACAAAACCAATATCTATACCTATGACAGGTGTAACTGTGGATAATCCTGAGGGTACGGTAAATTTTGTATCCCAAGGAGGTAATTGGTCAGGTACTTTATCATCGTACAATTTTATTTTTAGTGGTGATGCTGAGAACACTGTGTCAAAACAGGTAAGTTCAAATTATGTTACCGTACCATACATAGTTACAGGATTTACTAAATCAAAATTAACTGACTTAAAAGTTTATGGAAATCCACCGTATGACCCGACTGTAACCATATTTAAAGATGGTCAGGAATATGGTAGAGTATTAACTATAGGTGATGCTTATACATCATATACAATTAACGGTATAGTATATTATGATTACCCTAATGGGAGGACATTATTCATAGTAGAATCATCAGGATTCACATCAAATGACTTGGTTGCCGTGAGTTTAACAAAAGAAGAAAATTTATTAGACATAGCGATGCAGCCAGAAATACAATCACAAATATTTATTGAGAGAGGTAAGAATTCGGCATTCGAAGGATTACAGAGACTGTCAGAAGTCGATAACATCGGAGACCTTGTCCGTTATGGATATGGTTTCTACAACATAAACGAACAATAAAATGGCGTTAGGAACATACGGAACAACAAGACCAGCAGACATGTCTCCTGAAGATGTAGAGATAATTCTTAATTATACTCCATCAAGAGACGTAACAGAAAATTTTACTTTAAAAAAGTTAGACACAGCCAGCATTTTAACACCTTATTTTCACAATAACCAAACTGGTGGAAATTCAGGTATCGAAATCTTAGGTGGTTTGTATAATCTCAAATTACCGGCAACGGAGTTTAATAAATTAGGTGTATATACACTTTATATTAGACCGGCAGAAATTAGAACTACAATAACAGATTGTGGTGTTTTATCTTCACTTCCTAACGTAAAAGGTATTATCATTGATTTAAATAATGTTCCGTCACAATATAGAAATAGATTCACAAATCAGGGTCTTGTTGGTTTTAGAATCGAATATTTAAATCAAGACGGTACAAAAATTCCTAATTTCTATAGAATTATAACATCTTCGTTTTTCTGTGAACCTGTAGTTACTAACCTAGTTAACACCTCACAAAAGGCTATCCGTTATAGATATGTTGATAGTGGTAGTGATTTGATATTCTGTACGGTATCACCAACAAGTGCTCCGACAAACAAACCATCTGCAACACCATACATAGGTCAGCCGAACCAAAACATTATAATGACAAATACATTCTTCAATCCAATGAGTATTGACATACAAGTAGCAAACTACGACCTCGACACTCTGGGTATTGCTCTTTACGGTAATCAGACTAAGAGTATTGAAGACGGTATTTACACAATTTACGACACTCAAAACAACATTTACAAACAATACAACTTGTTTGAGGTTAGAGATGAGTTTAACAACTTATTATTTGAGGTACGTCAGGATAGAGGTGATAATATTGATTTTAGTAAAAACTTCTCAAACGTAGTTAATTAATGGCGAGTAATAAGTACAGATATCCTCCTGCTCCTGGTAATGGTAGTGGAACTTTTTCTGACGACATTGTAGGATTACAAACTGTCGATGGGGGAGGTCTTACGCAAGGTAATTTTGAATTTACCACTTCCGTTGTTGAAAAAGTTAATAGAAGTTTCAACACAGGAGTATTCTCATCACCAATAAGTTTAGATGATTTAAATGTAAATGGATTATTAGAGTCCAGAGTAATCGCAGCTAAAAACTATAGAGTTTATCCGAATTACGATATTAGTCAAGTTACTAATTTTACATTATACGGTTCACTACAAAAAAGGTTTAGTGCGTCAGTTACAAAGATAATTAACTATTTTCCTGCGGCCATTCAAGTTGATAGTACTTATTACAATTATAGTACGGCAAATACTGCAAATAATATTAGTTACGATTTACAAGAAAATTTAACAACCTTTACTGTTGATGTTAGTCGTTTTAAAAATCCTTTTGATATTGATTATTCTGTAAATGCGACGAGAAATATTTCAGTAAGACCATTAGAGGTTAGTCCGCTAAGAAATTTAACCACACAATATGGTAAATATGCTATCTATGTTAATGACATGGAGACTGAGTATTTGGTTTATGATTATACACCATCAACAAAATTATCAGCGGGTACCGTTACCTTTGTTGTTGAAGGTAATCCATTTTCAGGTGCTTCTTCAACGACCGATAGTATTGTTATTAAACCAAGTAAGTTTGAAACTGAAAAGGCATTTCAAGACCCATTTGATGAAGTTGAAGATTTCTTATTGAATAGGTTAGTTACACCAAAATATACTGCTAAATTTCAGGTACCTGTTTCTGACGATGATGGAAGATATCAGATACTTGATAGATTAGTGACGTGGGCTTTAGATGGATTATGGAATTTAGATATTAGAACTAATAAGTTTGAAAACTATCTTAACAACTTAAATAATATTGCCGAAGACTTAGACGATTATAAAACTAATTTAATTAGTCGTTTTTTAACAACGGGTGCGTTTCATGAATTTGATACTGAAGACCAAAAAGTTGAAAAAGTTTTACAATTATACGGAAGAAGTTTTGATGAAACAAAAAAATTCATTGATGCTTTAGGATATATTACTTCAGTAAATTATGTACCAAAAGATGATATACCTTCACAATTATTATACAATTTAGCACTAACATTAGGTTGGAATACTGATATATCACCAATTACAAATGATAATTTCTTAGAATCTGTATTTGGGACAAAGAATCAATCCATATACCCTGGTCAAACAAGAGACAAAACACCTAATGAACTTAATTCTCAATTTTATAGAAATTTAATTTTAAATTCTGCCTACCTATTCAAATCAAAAGGTACCGCTAAGGCTGTCCAATGGGTAATGAGGTCTATTGGTGCTCCTGAAGCGTTGGTTGAATTTAATGAGATAGTTTATTTAGCTGATGGTCCAATAAACATGGACCAATTTAATCAAAAATACCTTCAAATTTCAGGTGGTACGTATAATGATGAGACACCAACGTTAGATTCAACAAACACATTTAAAATTAGAGGTACTGTTTATACAGGATTTACTACAGATTCGGTTGTTAGGATAACAAACCTAACAAGACCTGATTTTCCTGTTGATTCTAACGGATATCCTGTAAGTCCTGCTAATGTTCCTTTTGAATTGGGTGCAGGTTGGTATAGAAGTACTGAATATCACAGGTCACCTGAGGTGAATCAGGTAAATGCAACTAAATATACAGGTTCAAACCCCGATTCTCAGACTGTTTTACAACCATTTACTTATGGTCAACAATATTTTGATACATTTAGAGAGTTCCCCTATCTTAATATGGGTTATGAACTCACTAGAGAGTACGATAATCAAAAATCTTGGTCTAAAGACCAACATTTAAGAAAAAATACGACCGCAGGTTTCAATACTTACTACCGTGTGAGTGATGAGAGGTTGGTTTTAAATGCCAAAAACATAGATTTATATATGAATATGGGTCAGGGTCTATTGTATGATGTGTGGGACATGTCAAGAAAGTACGATTACCCTATTCCTAATTCAGGATTAACTAATCCATACCCAAATGGGGTGGATTGGACAGTTATTGACCCCAAACCAAAGGAAAAAACGTTCTTTGAGTTTGCTCAAAGTTTCTATCACAATATGATTAATGTAAGAAACCGTCAAACTATAAGTGATGGTAAGGGTGGTGGATACCCACAACTACAAAGATTGTATGAGAACTACTTAAATTCTGAAGCAACGGTAAATATACCATCTAATAAGTACACTTATCAAAAGATGATTGATTATACATTGGGTATTGGTGATTATTGGATGAGATTGGTAGAACAGGTATTGCCGGCATCTACGATTTGGATGGGTGGACAAAAGATGGAGAACTCAGCCTTCCACAGACAGAAAGTAAGATGGAGAAGACAGAGGGGTTGTGAGATAATTCCTGTTAGTTGTGTTCCTTGTGAGTTCAATGGACAGATATTGGGTTACGATTGTATAGACCAAACAATAACTTGTAGTGTATATCCGTGGTTGGAAAGTTCTTCAACAACAACTGCGGGTAATTTCCAACAAATGTTAACAGATGTGGTTGCTCAAATATCATCAGCGTATACTGTTTGTAATATGAATACAATCACGAGTCAGTGGTATGTGGATTTGAGATTGGATAGTGATATATTGGTACAAGAAAAATTCTATACAGGGTATGGGGGTAATGATGTACCAACAAATTCTGATTGGATTAACGCTTTAGATGAAAAGTTAGAATACTTATACCAAGATGGTCTTAACTATTTTATAAATGGTAATACTATTATTATAGCGAACTCATCGTGTTACGATGATTTCACGAATAAACGTCTTTACTTAAACGTGGGGATAGATATAACGATTAGTTGTCAATAATGGCTTGTTTTTCAGGTGTTACTACAGGAACTACGTGGGGATATACCGATTGTTGTGGTGTATTACAGACGGGTTATAATGCGGGTTTTGATATCTGTTTGGATACCGCATATTCTTATTCGGGTATTTCTGTTAGTACTAATGCGTGTACTGTTACTTGTGGTGCATTAGATGCGACGTTTTCGGTAACTGGCGTTTGTGAAAATGTTGGTAATGGTGCGGTTAGTATCCAACCTAATGGTGCTGTTCAACCATATTCAATCTTTAATGTGTATCCTGGTATTCCGGCATATTCAGGTGCTGCGAGTAATGGACCATTTGTTTTTACAGGATTGACAGGTGGAACGTATGTATGGCAAATTAATGATAGTACTGCTCCTGATAACGAAGAACTTTTACTGAATGTTATTATTTCTGATTGTTTCTGTGGTGAAATATATGATGTTATAGGAACAACATGTGGAAATAATAATGGTTCGTTTTGGGTGAGTGGCTCTTCAACTTCAGCACCTTACGACATTCAGATATATAGTGGTGATACTTTTTATAGAGGTGAAATTGCTGGGTCATTTCCATATCAAATATTAAATTTACCAAGTGGGTTATATCACGCTAAAATTTCAGATTCAGGAGGTGCTACTGCACACACTGAAACTGTATTAGTTTCTGCGTCGACAGAATTAGATTTTGGTTTTTGGGTGGTTGAAAGTTCATTCTGTGTTCAAAATCAGGGTAAGTTAACAGTTACTGGTGAAACAGGTGTTGGACCATACACATACTTATGGAACAATGGTAATACAACTGATAGTATTACAGGATTGACACCTGGTACTTATTCGGTTACGGTTACAGATTCTTTAGGGTGTGTGGTAACTAAAAGTTATACAATAACATTAACACCACAATTAGGGTTGGGTTCGGTTACTGCCTCAACACCAAGTTGTTTTACTTCAGATGGGTCATTAACTTTTACAATAACAGGTGGTACACTTCCTTTTTATTATTCGGGGAGTACAGGTCAAGTTGAATATAGTAATTCAAGAACATATACTTTAACAGGATTAACTGCGGGGTATTATGAGTTACATGTTACTGATTATGATTTATGTAAAGGATTATTTGGTTCTAACATAGTGGCACCTGGTGGTTTTGATGTGGTGAGTATAAATGTTACGAATTCGAATTGTAGTAGTAATAACGGTTCTATAAACATAATTATATCTGGTACATTATCTAATAATTATGTCTATTCAATATCGGGACAGACTACAGGTGTTTTTAATACAACAACCACAACTTCACAAAGTGCAACATTTTCAAACTTAGCCAACGATACGTATTTGATTTCAATTTCAGGTACTGGTAGTAGTTGTCTTTATACAACAACAAAAACAATAAGTTCTACCGATAAATTCACTGTTAGTACGAGTGTAACAGGTTCAACATGTGGTAGTAACAATGGTATTGTTAAAGCGACTGTAAGTACTGGATATACCTCACCTTTAGATTATGTTTTAAGTAATGGTCAACAAATTATAGATACTAGCCTTAGTGCATTTACATTTAACAATCTTTCACCTGGTGTTTATACTCTTACGGTTACAGATGATGCTAATTGTTCTGTCAGTAAAACGATAAGTATACCGGTTTCATCTGGTATTAATTTTTCATTATTTGGTACCGATTGTGTATTGGGTAATGATGGTTCTGCAGAAGTTGTAGTTACTAAAGGAAATCCACCATTCACATATTTATGGAGTAATGGGGAAACTGGTTCTACCATAACAAATTTATCAGGAGACACTTACGATGTCACAGTAACGGATAGTGATGGCTGTGCTAAGAAAAAAAGTGTAACGATAGTTTGTGACCGAGAAACCGTAACAACTTATAGTGTTGTTGGTGTGTGTAATCAATTATTTGAAACAACATCAAACACTAAAAGAAGTATGAAGAAAATGCTTAATGAAGGATTTTTGGATGTTACATCGGGAAGAACCAACTGTGTATTGGATACTGCAATTTTTAGTGCAGACGTTTCGATTACAGGGTCAACAGGTTGGATAAGTGGTGATACAGTACCATTTTACACTGCGACGACATTAAATTCGGTTCCAACGGATAATCTGTGGATAAGTACCGTTGAAGGTATTTTAAATGGAATATCAGAAGTTGGAAGTGTTACTATAGATTTATTAAATAATACAATTATAATAAAATCAGACTGTGATGGTGATAGTGACCCTTTAAAAGGTGCACGAATATCAATTAAATTACAGATAACTTATGATGTAAACTGCGTTACATAATGGCATCTAAAATTACAATAAATTCAATTAGTGGTGCGGCTGCACCTTACACATTGTATGTTTGTGATGGAAATGGTAATAATTGTACCTTCCTAACAACAGATGCATCACCTACAGGTGATTTTACTTTATCACCATTTTTTAATGGTGCGCCCTCCGTAATGTTGAAAATCATAGATAGTAACAACTGCGAATATTTTGAAATCTTGCCCTGTCAGTAAACATAAATAAGAAAACTCTTAAAATATCACGGATATTTTAATTTGTCAAAGTATTTATTATTAAAAAAGTAGATGGCGCAATTTATAGTAAGACTTACATTAGATTCTAATGCAATAGGTCCTTTTGATATATATTCAGGTTCAACATCAGGAACACCTATAAAGGTTAATCAAACGAGGGACCAAATGATTGCAGGTGTGGTAGTAACACTACCTGGTTCTACTTTTGGTACTGAGTATACTCTTTCAGTTATTAATACTCAAGATGGTTGTAATGACTTGCTTGTTACTCAAAACGTTGTTGCCTACATAGGATATGTAATCACTGTCAATGTGACTGAAGGTAGTACTATAGCAACTTATACTGTTGTTGCTGACGGTGCTGCGTCAGAAGATATTACTGTAAATTTCACAAATACTTTAGGTGTTACATCGGGTAGTGATGTAGTCTTTACACCTTCAATACCTATTTTAAGTGGTTCTACAACAGGAACGACTTCTTTAAGTGCATCAACAGTTTATTCACTTTTAGATGAAACATGTACGAATACTAATTTCGCTATTAGTGGTGCTACGGGAATTAGTACGAGACCACCTAGAAGATTTATTTGTAACTTCCAAAACGTAACACCAACACCTACACCATCTATTACACCAACACAAAGTGTTACTCCAACAGTTACACCTACGATTACTATAACACCGACTATTGATGTTACACCAACACCAACACCTTCGGTAACTCAAACACCTACATTAACTCCAGTTATTTCGCCAACTGCAACACCAACTAATACACCAACACCGACATTTACGTCAACTCCAGGTACTTCACCAACTACGACTCCAACTACGACTCCAACTCAGTCAGTAACTCCAACTTTAACTCCGACAAATACGCCGACAAATACTCCATCGGTAACACCTACAAATACGCCGACTAATACTCCAACTCAGTCAGTAACTCCAACTTTAACGCCGACAAATACGCCGACAAATACTCCATCGGTGACTCCGACAAATACGCTGACAAATACACCAACTTTAACTCCGACTAATACGCCGACAAATACTACATCGGTGACTCCGACAAATACTCCAACTCAGTCGGTAACACCTACAAATACGCCGACTAATACTCCAACTCAGTCAGTAACACCAACTTTAACTCCGACAAATACGCCGACTAATACTCCATCGGTGACTCCGACAAATACGCCGACTAATACTCCAACTCAGTCGGTAACACCTACAAATACGCCGACTAATACTCCAACTCAGTCAGTAACTCCAACTTTAACTCCGACTAATACTCCATCGGTGACTCCGACTAATACTCCAACACAATCGGTAACACCTACAAATACGCCTACTAATACTCCGACTAATACACCAACACAATCGGTAACACCTACAAATACACCTACTAATACTCCGACAAATACACCAACGGTTACTCCGACAAATACACCTACACAATCGGTTACACCTACTAATACTCCGACAAACACACCAACTCAGTCGGTAACTCCAACATTAACGCCAACAAATACACCGACTCAGTCAGTAACTCCAACATTAACGCCAACTAATACTCAAACGCTAACACCAACGGTAACTCCGACAAATACACCAACTCAGTCGGTAACTCCAACATTAACGCCAACTAATACTGTCACGCCGACAAATACGGTTACACCAACTAATACTCCACCGGCTGCTAGTCCGTCACCAACACCTACTCAAACTGTAACACCAACAATTACACCTTCAACTTCAGGTCCAGCACCTGCACTATTATTCATTGAACCTGATAGTAAAGCTGCGGATATTGGAACATATATATTTAATGGTGGTACTCCGTTATCTAATTGGTATGGGTTTACAAATAGTCAGGGACCATCAAGTACATCTGATATAGAAACATACATGGAAATGTATGCAACATCAGGTGTTACAGGATTACCTGAAGTATATACTGCAGATATACCTCAATCAGGTAGTGACCAATATTTATTTGAGCAAATTTTAGTACCGTCAGGGACGATAAGTGGTAATGCATGGTACACATTCTTAATTCCTCAAGATTCTATTGGAGGTTCATCAAATAGAGTTACCGAAATATTACAAGACACTAGTACTTCTTATGGTAATTCAATTACGCCAAGTATAACGTATTATAATTTAGGTTTGGTAAGTTACACAGGTAGTGTTTTTGCCAATACAGATTATAGGTTGTACACATCCTACACTAGTCAGGACCTTAGATTAGATAATACATCAAATCCGCTATATTTTAAGGCGGGAACCGTAAGTTAAAAATATTTATATAAAAAAAAGTAAAAATGGCATTTGAATACAAAAACCCAATATCAAGCTCCCAATTAAATGGTACAGAATCGGTTTCTAGAACTAAAACCTATGGTACTAATTTTAGTGTTTTACAAGTCGGTGGTTATATGGAAGTATATAACCTTAGTGATTTAGAATATACTATACCAAGTGAATCAACAGGTATCATTGAATTTAGTGGTAATAGTATACCAATTCAATTTTCTAAAAGAACACTTTCATTTTTACCTGATACTTTAACTTTAAATTCTGATAATATATCTTCAGGTCGTAGAAGACTTGGTATGTTAGTATATGTTCATGAGACAAATAGAACATACCAATATCAAATAGACGATTATGAAACTTACTACAATGCTGCAAGTGGTTCTACTACTGAGGGTGAGTACGGTACTACAGTAACAACAAGTACTGCGGGTGGTCAGGCATTTGTTAACTTATGGACTGGTTCAACCATTGAAGGTGTTAGTGGTGTTACAAGAGAAAATGCAAGATGGAGAGTATTTTGGGGTACAGATTGGCAAGTAACGGGTGGTAGTATAAATTATAACTCAACGGGTACTTTAGCCTTAAATTCAAATTCAGGTAATACGGTTAATATTTCTGGATTTACAACAATTACTGGTGGTACATACAGTAGTGGTACCACAACAATGACCCTTGTAAATAACTTGGGTCAAGAAATTGATATCACTGGGTTCACTAGTGGTTCAGACACTAACATATATAATAGTGATGGTGTTTTAACAGATAATAGAATAATAGATTTAGATGGTAATGATTTAACATTCTTAAATAATACCACAGGTGAATTCAAAGTCGCAGCAGAAAGTATTGTATTAAGTGCAAACACTGGTGGTAATATTACATTTAAAGGAATTAGTTCATCGTCAGATACAAATTATCTTGTTATTGATGCTAACGGTAATTTAAGTTATAACACATCAGGTGCTGGTGGTGATACTGCAATATCTGCCATTACATACAATAGTGAGTGGGGAATAACAACAGATTCAACTGACGCAACATCAGGAACAACACAATTACCATTTATTACGGGTGGTACATTTGATGGTTCTAATATTAATCTTAACATTGCGGGTGGTTTAGAACCAACTATATCAATATCAGGTCCTGAGACTGCCGATGTGTTTGCAACAGGAGGTACTTTAGTTAATGACACATTAACCATAGATAGAAATGATGGTAACAGTTTTGATGTTACTGGATTCACGGATACTTACTACACAGGTTCTTCATTTAATAATCAAACACTTGAGTTAGATTTAAATGATAATCAAGGTGGTGGTGTCACAGTTACAAATGTAAAAGGTCTTTATGTTTCAGGAGGTACATACTCTGGTGAGACACTAACACTTAACGATTCGACAGGTGGTACAATAACAGTTACAGGGTTTACTGCTGGCACATCTGGAACTAGTGGAACATCAGGTAGTTCAGGTACTAGCGGACAAGATGCATTATCAGGTGGAGTTAATTTATTCTTCAACGCTTCAGTATCTAGTGATATTTCAGGTGATGTTGAGTTGGGAAGATTAACAACAACTGCTAGTGAATATACCGACACAGTAAATCTTACGGCAAATCAACAAAATGTTTTAGTTAACTCATCTTTTGTTACGGTACCTAATTATCCAGGAGTTACAGTAATTCCAAATGGTATTTGGCATAGTTATTTGTACTTTACTAAAAATGCTGAAAATGATAATGTAACTGCATATTTCACTGTATCTAAAGTAAACTTATCTGGTGGGAGTAAAACACTGTTATTTACATCAGACGATGTCCAAATTGGATGGGATACTAATAATACAACCCCTGTAGAAATCAAAATTAATGCAATTGCTACAAACCAAGCATTACTTATAAGTGATAGAATTGTTATAGACATATACGTTAATAATAGTGATAATCAAAGTAGAACAATTACATTCTATACTGAAGGTACAGAACATTATTCATATGTGGTTACTACATTAGGTGTTGCTTCAGGAACTAGCGGTTCTTCAGGAACTAGCGGAACATCAGGAAGTTCAGGTTCGTCAGGAACGTCAGGTACTTCAGGAAGTTCAGGTTCATCAGGAACTAGCGGAACATCAGGAAGTTCAGGTTC